>Ga0208879_1000739_pt1 | contig 32911 bp, 25 predicted proteins | sample Knorr_S15_td_Bot_FD_185605 | JGI IMG/M metagenome (GOLD analysis project Ga0208879, IMG submission 185605) | Marine microbial communities from Southern Atlantic Ocean transect - Knorr_S15_td_Bottom_ad_5009_LV_A (SPAdes) (version 2) | ecosystem: Environmental > Aquatic > Marine > Oceanic | place...
CATTCCGCTATTTGTCGGTGATCTGGCGGATCTCTATCTGTTTTATGGGATCATTGGTGTATTATCCGGCGGGGCGGCAGCCGTGCCTTACCTAAGACTTGCGGGAGACCAACTGATCGCGTTGTAGATGTGAAGTCTCCCCAATACTAAGGCTATTCCCGCATACATTCGGGTCTGTCAGTAAGCGGCCCGTCAGCATCAAAGCGCAGGTAACAGATGTAAGTAGCTCCAGTCCATCTGTCTAATTTGGTGTAAGCTGCGTCGTACGATCCAACTCCGCCTGCAGTAGTTCCTATATCCCATCTGAACATCCAATTTCCTCAGCTAGAATCGTTTTTAGCAGGGCGGGTGGTGGTTTTTATTGGTTATTCAAATGTTCTGCCAGAAAGGCAAATTAACTATATAAAATGTTACGCCTATCCCCACAAACCATTTGATGGTTCTTACTTGTGAATTTAAGCTTGATAGGTAAGAACGAATTGAATCCTGTTTGTTCATCGCATAAATGTGGGCGCGACGTACCTCTTCTTTAGTGAAGTCTCTTGGGTCAATGTCGAACACGTCGTAACCTATTGTTATTGAATTAGATGCATCGTCGTCATACCAAGCCATAATTTGTCCCCAGAATTAGATTTTTTTTAAATTACCCCTTAAGTATGGGGATGGCTGTTTACTAGCCTGCTGTTAAGCTGTATGTTCCAACCCGCAGCGCGGGCAAGGCATAGTCTTCTAAGTTGGATGCTTCAGGACAACAACGGGCGTTTCGATAAGACCGATGCCTATCGGCAAATCAGGGCTGGCTACCGTGAGGGGGGCCAGAAAAACCTCGGTCGCTTGAAGTTGCTTAAGGCTTTAGTAGCCTTTCAGTTTCGATCCAGAATCGATAAGAATTGGCAGTCGACGGCAGATCTTAATCCGTAAGCAGGCAAGACAGCGATGAGTAATTGGACCCGGAGTGACTCTGTGTATAGGCGGTTATTGATAATTCTTGTTCTGCATGGTGGCTTTTCCTACTCAGCAATTTATGCTGCCGACTATGCAGGCAATTCGAGTTGCGCCGCCTGTCATGAGAGCGAAGTCCAACAGTGGATGGTATCCGACCATTACAAATCGATGCAAATAGCTTCGCCCGACTCCATGCTGGGTGATTTTTCAGACATTACTGTTGTGTTCCACGGGATTGAGTCACGTTTTTTCAGCACAGGCGATGAGTATTTTGTGGCTACTCTGGGCGACGATGGAGAGCCGCAGACCTTTCCCATCAAATACACCTTTGGCTACAGTCCACTACAGCAATACCTGGTGGAACTCAATAACGGCCATGTACAGGCGCTCAACCTAGCCTGGGACAGCCGGTCACAGGATGAAGGTGGCCAGCGCTGGTTCCATCTGCAGCCGGATGAAGACATCACGCCGGAACATCCATTTTTCTGGAGCAATCATTTTCAGAACTGGAATAGCCGCTGCGCCGAATGTCACTCGACGGATTTACAGCGCAACTACGATCCCGTAAGCCTCAGTTACGACACCCAGTGGTCGGAAATTAATGTGGCCTGCGAGGCTTGTCACGGGCCAGCCAGCGACCATGTCAGCATGGCGCAGAGCGGATTCTTTACCGGCTCCCTTATGGGATTTGAAAAGAATCTGTCAGACAATAGTCAATTTGTGTTTGAGGGCGACGCCGTTATCGCTGGCAATGCCAACACTACAAGCGTTGAACAGTTAAATACCTGTGCCGTATGTCATTCGAGACGCGGCATCGTCGGCCGCTATGAAGCCCAGAAAGACTATCATGAGCAGTTTCAACTGAGCCAATTGAATCAGGGACTGTATTTTGCCGACGGTCAGATCGATGACGAAGTCTTTGTCTTCGGCTCGTTTCTGCAGAGCAAGATGTATGCTGCAGGAGTCACCTGTACAGACTGCCATAACCCTCACAGCACACAGTTGAAGGCGACCGGTAACGCTCTTTGTCAACAATGCCATAGGTCAGACAGCTATCAGACCACAGAACATCATCGCCACAATCTGGCTTCTGCTGGCGCTCAGTGTGTGAGTTGTCATATGCCCCAGCGCACCTACATGCAGGTAGACGCGCGTCGGGATCACGGCTTTTCCATCCCCAGACCCGCCTTGGCTAATAAAGTTGGTGCCCCTAATGCCTGCGCCAATTGTCACGAGAACTGGGAACCAAGTCAGGTCGTTGCCAACTACATCGATCTGTTCGGGCGTGAGTCTACCTCGGCCTGGGCCGATGCCAACCATGAAGCCAGAAACCTGAACATCCTGGCACTACCGAATATACTTGCGATAGCCGATGACACCAGCGTCGCGCCGATAAGAAGAGCGAGCTTGCTGCTACAAGCCGCGAGCTATCCGGCTAGAATCACCCTCGAAAGCATTCAAAAAAATCTGCGAGACAGTGAACCATTGGTGCGTCGCGCGGCAGTGGATGCGACGGCATTCCTGCCACCCGAGGGTCGGCTGCAGATATTGAATTCACTTATCGATGATCCGGTGAAATCGGTACGCATGGCTGTGGCCAGTCAACTCGCGGCTTCCTTCGCTATAGCGTCGGAGAGCGACCGGCCTCGAATACTGCGCATCTTCGAAGAGTACGAACAGAGTCTGTTGCTGAATCAAGATACACCCGGCACGCAAATGAATCTGGCTATTTTCTTCTATCAGCGAGGAGATCGTACCCGGGTCGAGCGAGCCTACCGACGCGCCCTGGAAATTGAACCCGGCTTCGTTCCTGTGCTGCTCAATCTCTCGGACTTGCGTCGGGAACAGGGCAACGAAGAAGAAGCGGAAAATTTACTCCAACGGGCAATCGGGATAGCGCCGGACAGCGGCGCCGCTCATCATGCGCTTGGATTATTGTACGTGCGCAATCGGCAACTTGCCCAGGCGTTGAATGAATTCGAGCTAGCCACCGAGCTAGCCGACGCAACGCCTCGATATGTTTATGTGTACGCGATAGCACTCGAATCTGATGCTCGCAAAACCGACGCCATCGACGCCCTCAAAGAATCTGAGCTGCGTTGGCCAAATCAGCCGGAGTCACTGATGCTATTGGTTAGTTATCTGGATCAGGAAGGTAGAGGCACGGAATTACTGCCCTACCTCTCGAGCCTGTCTAGAATCTTGCCGGGCAATGAGGTCGTGCAGAGATTGGTGGCAAAGTATACCAATTGAATCTGTCTCCCAATTGGGTTCAGACATTATAAGAGAGATTCAGTCCTAACAGGATCGATCGACAAAACACCGAATATCACCGATCATCGCCGCAAAGTCTGGATTAAACGACGTGCGTCGTACCAGCTTGCCCTCATAAAAACCTTCTTCATCACGGTAGTTATTTTCCGCGTAGACCGTATTTTCATCGTCGTGCATACACATCTGCAATTTTTCCGGCTCGGCTTCATAGGCCAGACACACCGGATAATACCCATCCATGCCGTAGTGTGGATCATCGCGGGGAATGGTGATAGCAACGTGGGAGTAGCTAATAACCCTTTCCAACTTGCTGCCTAAATTCCGCAGTTCTATTCCCTCGCACTCAGGTTCAAGTGCCTCGTTGGCAAGAGACGATTGATGCCAGATAAGGCGACTGTCTGGCGATGTCAGTTTTTCGCAGAAAAAATCTGCCGAGGCCGAGCTAACAACTGTCGCATCATCCACAAATACTCGTTACGCGTTGATACCATTGCGTTCCACATACTAGATTTGGTCGCGGTGGATTTTCTGGTCGTACCGACGATCCGTTTCAAGATGTTATTCGTGTTTGTGGTTCTGAACCACGCTCGACGACGGATTATTCACCGTTGCTTCGTTTTCAAGAATATTACAATACCCATCGTGGTCATTCTTCTCTCGGGATGAAAACGCCAAGAAGGATGGCGGAGGAAAACTCCACCGACAAGAATGTTGTTTCACTGGATCACTATCGATGGGAATCACGTTAAAACAGTTTGTATCAACACCCCATAGCAGCTTAGATTAGAAATCACACAGGACGCTCGTAAGACCCTCACAAATCTACTTTTAATACACTACGCTAGTTTGTGTTGCGGGCGGCGGACTGATCAACAGGCTCATCGTGTTTGGGTAATAGCGTCGCGAGTTCTTCTTTTATTTTGTCGAGTTTTGGATCATCAGCCAGGTTGTGCCACTCGTTCGGATCCGAATCCAAATCATACAACTCCTCAGTGTCATCCGAGTATCGGATATAACGATATCGATTGGTCGTTACAGCATGATTACCGAAGCGGCTCGTCGAGATGGCCGCATGATCCCACTCGGCCGCTGGATCCTCAAGTAGTGGTACCAGACTAATGCCCTCCGGATGCTTGGGCATATCGAGTCCGGCCAGTTCGACCATTGTCGGATAGAGATCCATCAGCGAGACAGTTGCTGTAGATGTGCTACCTGCTTGCGTAATTCCGGGGGCAACGACAATAAGAGGGACGTGAGTGGATTCACGCCATAGAGTTTCCTTGCGCCAACGCGCTTTCTCGCCGAGATGCCAGCCGTGGTCGGACCACAAAACGATGATGGTATTATCGGCCCGGCCGCTTTGCTCCAGGGCATCGAGAAGATGACCCAGCATGGCATCGGCGAAGCTGATGCTGGCAAGATAGGCTCTGACGCCCTCGCGCCATCGACCCTTGGTTTCGTCTTCGACGATCCAGCCATGGATCGCCATAGGGGATAGGTCACCACCACTACGACCACGCTGTATGAAGAGTTCGGGGATATCGTCGAGGTCGTTTTCAAGCACAACGGGAAGAACGATATCCTCGAGTGGATACATATCGAAATATTTTTGCGGCAAATACCAGGGAAGATGTGGACGATAGATACCCACGGCGTTAAATTTCGGCGCATTACTCTTGGCTAGAATCTGTTCCACAGACCAGGTAACGACCTGGCCATCACCCATCGCCATGTCGGTGGTCGACACCGCGGACCAGTCGAACTTCTCGGAAAGCGGACTACCATTCGCTGGTCGATCGTGAGGGGTGGGCTCGTCTGGAAGCTGGCGCTCCAAAGATGGAAAGTAGGCATCCCATGCAGTTATATCGTTGTAACCGAAGTAGGCCCAGGCATTGTAGGTTGAACCGTGGAAGAGTTTGCCGGCGCCGACGCTTCGATAGCCATTGTCCTTGAAGTAACGAGGTATGGTGGGAATACCCGCCAAACGTTTTGCCTTGCGCCAATCAGTCCCGTTTCTGTAGACCCCCGATGAAGAAGGCGAGATCCCTGTCATAATTGCGGTTCGTGATGCATTACAAATCGCCGCGGGCGCTTACGCATTGGTAAACACTATACCTTTGGCCGCCAGCCGATCAATGTTCGGAGTCTTCGCCTGCGGGTGTCCACCCAGCGGGCCGACCCAGTCGTTGAGATCATCAATTGATATAAACAATACATCTGGTTGATCGCTCATCTGTGCCTGAACGGAAAAGCAGGTTATTGACAGCAGAGCAGATACGGCGAGGAGAGTAAATAGTCTAGTCATAGTGAGATCCGTTGATAACTTGGGGCCGATTCAGAACCAGTGGAGAACCGCCATGAAAGTGCTACTGGCTGCCATGTTGGCAATAGCCCGGTTTGTCGCAGCATGCGGCAACGAACAAGCAGAGTCGCCGTCCGGCCACGCTACGATGTGGGATGGAAAAGCCCACATTATGGGATAGTATGAAGATTCAGCAAGCGCGTTGTCAAGCCAAATGCCTGACAATGCGCTTGACAACCATTCATGCCGGAGATGCCTAATCCCACTATACGGTATAAAATATCTTACTATTCAGGATAAAATGCTGTGACCACGAACAAAACGGATGATCGGCATCGCACAGACCTTTTGGTCGCATAGCTATGGTAAATTCTGACGCTGACGCAAGTGCAAAGAATGAAGGCGCGATTGAGCAAGGTTTTCGAGCCGTGCAGGAATAACTTAAAAAATAGGGAAGAGCATGGTAGCAGCAGTACGTAAGCTATTTTATGGTTGGAAAATTGTCGGCACATCAATCGTTGGTTATTCGGCCGCCCCCGGCCAATTCGCCGTTGGTATACTAGGTGTCTTTGTCATTCCCTTACAGCTTGAGTTTGGCTGGTCAAGAACTGATATTTTTCTAGCAATAACTTTTACTACCCTGACGCAGGCGATATTTACGCCCTTTCTTGGTGGTTTGATTGATAATTACGGCAGTAAAAAAATCATGATGCCGTCAATATTTACCTTCGGCCTGCTGCTTGGCGGCATTCCGCTGTTTGTCGGAGGTCTGACGGATCTCTATCTGTTCTATGCGATCATCGGGGTAGTATGCGGCGGGGCGGCGGCTGTGCCTTACCTGAGGCTTGCCGGCGCGTGGTTTGTAAAAAGACGTGGCCTGGCTTTTGGTCTTGTTATGTCGGGAGGAGGACTTGGCTTTGCTTATACCCCTCCTCTTGTTCAATATATGATAGATAATTACGGATGGCGCTCAGGATATTTTGCATTGGCAGCGATCCTTATTTTTATCATCTTGCCGTTGATACAATTATTTATTTATGACGAGCCAAAAGACCTTAACCTTTTACCTGATGGCGATACGGTTGATGTCGATGAGCCAGTGGTTGTGGCAGACGAAGAGGGAAAAATCAAACTTGGCGAACTTCTGACAACGCCTCTATTTTATCAGCTATTCGCTACTTTTATGCTGCTTACTTTTTGTCTTTATGGGCTGTTTTCAAATTTTGTTCCCATGCTGTTGGATAGGGGAATGGACACAACCAGCGCCGCACTCGCTGCTTCAACAGTGGGTATAACCATTATTGTTTCCAGAGTCGTCATAGGATTTTTATTAGATAAGTTTTTCGCGCCGCGAGTTGGTATGGTTTGTTTCATCCTTTCCGCCATCGGGACGGCATTGCTTGCTTTTGGCGCGGTTGGGCCTACTGCATTTTTAGCGGCGATATTCTTCGGCTTTAGCGTTGGGGCAGAGCTTGATTTACTGGCCTATCTGATAACGCGCTATTTCGGTCTAAACTCATTTGGTATGGTCTACGGAATTTTGTTCGCTGCCTTTTTAGGTGGCGTATCAATAGGGCCTCTTGCGTTTGGTCGGCTATTTGATTTTTACGGCTCTTATGTCAATATCCTCAGCATATGTTCGTGTATTTTGGTGCTTACGGCTGTGTCAATGCTGTTTCTTCCAAAATATAAAACCAGTTAACACTATGGGCGCTCTTTGATCCGTTTCTTAAACCGGCAAGTTTTATGCTGGGTGTGACAAGATCCTGACTTGTAATAATTTCGATTTGACGGGGGCCGTGCGCCTCCTTCATTTGGGTTTTTTGACTGATCATGCTTAATACCTGAAGGAGAGGAAATTGGAAATAGAATTGGTTCACGTAGTAACAGCTACGCTCATTACGATTGCATTTGGCATGGGTTTGGGACTTGAGATCAATAATTTCCGCAATATATTTCAGGCGCCCAAAGGGATTTTTTTAGGCATGATTGGACAGTTATTAATGTTGCCTCTGGTGGCTATCATTTTGGCATCCTTTGCGGCTTCACCCATTTTGGTCGCCGGTCTGATATTAATAGGCGTTTGCCCTGGCGGGTCCTCATCAAACTATTTTACCTACCTCGCTCGAGGCGATGTCGCACTGTCAGTTTCACTAACCGCTTTGAGCGGCATGCTCTCCATCGTATCAGTACCCTTTTTCTTCAATATTGCCAGTGGATTATTACTCGATTCCAAAATGTCAGTTGCGCTACCCGTTATCGACACAATGCTAAGGATATTTCTTTATCTAATCGTACCTGTGATGGTGGGTATGGTATGCAGAAAATTCTACCCTGATATTGCTGAGCGACGTAAGGGGCTGGTTGCAACGGCCGCCTTCGTTGTGCTGTTGGTTCTCACTCCGTTTCTAATCTCCGAGCATTTGATACTGTTAGCAGGTGATGTAGGGCATATTTTTATTTTGGTGGCGTTGCTTATCGTTATTACGATGAGTATTGGCTTTGGCCTGGGAAAATTTTCAGGTTTAAGCCTTCCACAAACACGAAGTCTTACCGTAGAAATAGGCGTACAAAATTCCGCCCTGGCAATCGTATTGGCGCTGACATTTTTCGGGGATTCCAGCTACGCGCTTGTGCCGGTAATTTACTTACTGCTTATGTTCGTTTTTGTTCCTGGCTTTATTCTCTATTGCAGAAGAGGAAAAGCAGAACAGACTACTCAATGATTCGGCAGTTTCTCTCGTTATTCCTCTAGAGCATGTTCAAAGCTCTTGGGATTAAAGAGTTCTTTTTTCATGATTACTTTCAACCAAAATGTCGACATCACCACGATAATTAAAATCACCAAGCCTGATGTCATATAAACTTTCTGAGTTAATTCCGGGGAAGGTGAATTATTCAAAGCGGCGTAAATCATCCCTAGAATTCCAATGACTTGTGGCCATGGATAGAAAGGCGTTTTAAAGGGGCGTGAGGCACTTGGCACTCTTTTGCGTAAAACTATCACATCAATGTGTACCACGATATAGGCCAGCAGCCATGCCAGAGAAGCTGAAATTAACAACAAGGTGACAGACTCAGCATCATTGCCCAGCACTAATAACGGAAGACCTGTTATCAACGCTATAAATATCACTGCCAGCCAGGGTGTTTGATATTTTGGATGAATTTTCTGCAGGGCCGATATTGCCTGACCATTGTGTGCCATGCCATAAATCATCCGTGGAACTGCCGCTAAAGAGGTATTCACCGTGCTGCAAGTTGCCGTCACTGCAGCGGTGGCTAATAACAAAGTACCCCCTTCTCCAAATACGGCAATAACAAAATCTTTATGAGGCAAAGTTGAGGATGATAGTACATCCAGGGGCACATAGAATATTGCGCCCAGGCAATAGACCACGTAGATAGCCATAACGATGCAGATGCCTGTGATCATGGAACGCGGAATGTTTTTTTCAGGGCTGTTACTTTCTTCCACCATCGGGCAGACAAACTCAGCCCCCACAAAACCCCAGATTGCGATGGCAATTAAGGAAAATACTTCCGCTCCCGCTGGATTCCAGTCTTGAAAAAGATCAATTTCAAATGTCCTGGGCAAGCCTGAACCTGTCAATGCTGTCCCGCCCAGTATTAGCAAAGCCACGACCATGGTGAAAGCCAACAGAGACTGAAGTTTGGCAAAAATATCAACACCAATAATATTCAACCCGGTGAATACCAGTAAAATGCCTGTGGCGACTATCATGGGTGAAAAGATTTCTGGAAACAGATCCCTGAGAATCAAATCCACTAATAGTAATTCCGCTGAAAGCGCGAACATGGCCACCACCACATATCCCGCATAGGTGGCCACCATCGCGGGTAAGGGCCCTATGGCCACTTCAGTATAAGTACTTAGACTGCCTGCCCTTGGTAGCATTAAAGCTAATTCAGAAAAGCTGAAAGCGTAGGAAATAGCAAGAAAAAAAGCAATGGTGAGCGGCATGAAAAAACCCAGGCCACCAATACCCACGCCTTGCAGAATCATCACCATCACACCTTGAGAAACCACCACACCGATGGCTATTGCCAAAAGTGAGCGAAAACCCAATACCCGTTTTAGATGACTAGCTTCGGTAGATCCATTTTTCATTCTCGCTCCGGTATCTGCAGGGGTCAGTGTTATCAAAGACGGTCGCTGACACAGACTTTGAGCTAGCTGTCGTCGCAGTCGTATGGCTCAAGTTTCGCACTTGGTAGCGATTGCCAGAATTTATGGAATTCCACCGGAATCAGGGAGTAGCGATCACGAGCATTGAGGCGGGTAGGTTGGTCGCATTCTTCACGGATCGGGTTTCACCAGCAGGGATGAGGCAGGAGTCCAGGGGGCCGAGCAGCACGGGTCCGTCCTCTGTGGTTACGGTGATTTGCCCCTCTAACACCACGTAGACCCTCTCGGCCTTGCTCGAGGATTCGTCGGCGCCACCGCCCGGTAGGAAGTGTGACAGACCCACCACCACACGCTCGGTGTTGGTTTGCCCCCCGCCGTGAAGTCGAAGAGCGGCCATGCCGTGATGTTTCGGGGCTTCGTAGGGGAGGGCGTCCGCGAGTCGGGTGATTTCCATGTTCTTTCTCCGATCAGTCGGTGATTGGCTTGAGTTTGGGCCCCGGCGAGTTCCCACTCGAGCCTCTCCAGCCGAGTGCGAGACTGGCATCGTGCGCGGCCTTGCGCACGATCTCGGTGAGGTACTCCTCGCGGCTATCGAAGCGGGCGGTCGGCATTGCGGTGCCGATCGCCGCGTAGTTGTTCGCATCGTCGACGACCAGCGCTGCGACCGCACTGATACCGACCGCGTGTTCTTCACGATCGTAGGCCACGCCTTCGGTCGCGATACAGTCCAGTTCGTCCGTGAGACGTTCTGGATCGGTGATCGTCTGGTCGGTTAGGGATCCCAGCTTTTTCGGCAACATTCTGCGGACAACCGCCCGCGGTAGAGCGGCCAGCAGGATCTTTCCATGCGCGGTGCAGTGCGCAGGGAAAGTCGTGCCGACGAGTGTGATGGCGCGCAACCCCTGACCGAGGATCGCCTGGTCGAGGAAGCGCACGTTGAGCCCTTCGAGAACGGTGAGGCTCGCGCCCTCTGAGACCTCTCGTGCGAGCTTCTCGAGGAAGGGACGCATTGTGGGAGTGAGCGCGTGTCGGGAATTCGCGGCGAGTCGCTCGAACTCCGGTCCAAGCCGGAGGCCCCCGACGCTGGCGCCCTTTGCGATAAAGTGTACACTCTTAAGGGTCTGGACGATTCGGTGAACCGTCGAACGTGGAAGACCGGTGCGCTCCGCGAGGTCGCTCAGCGTAAGGTCTTCGCCGGCGTTGCCGATCGCACGCAGGATATCGACCGTGCGGATCACGGACTGCACTCGCTTCGTTCTGGGTGCTGTGCTCTTGGTTGCTTCGTTTGTTACTTCATTCATCTTGCTAGTCAGAATCCATATACCACATAGTGGGATGAGGCTATCGTCACCCAGAACGTTTGTCAACCGTTTATGGGTTAAGTGCGGGTTAGGCGTGGGTTAGGCGTGGGTTAGGTGTGGGTTAGTTGTGAGTGAAGTATGGGTGAACCCTCTGTCCTGCTTGACAACGGTTCACGAATCACCATACTGTCCCGTAATGTGGGCTTTCTAATCCCACATTGTAAGGTGACATCCAGTGCGAGGACCTGGCTTTAAGAGAGGAATGCCGAAGATGAAAGCCAAAAATGAGAAACAGCCGTCGGACCCTCGGGCGACCGCATCGCAGGGGACTCGGAGACGGGCTTACGAGGGCTTCGATGGCGAGATCGGCCGGACATTCTCTGAGTCCACCCCGTCATGGCCCGTAGAGAATTCGGCCAGGCCGGGAAGCCCGAACATTATCTTGATGCTGGCCGACGATCTCGGTTATTCAGACGTCGGTTGTTACGGTGGGGAGATCGACACCCCCAACCTCGACGCCATCGCCGCGCAGGGCGTCCGGTTCACGAACTTTCATTCCACGCCGAAATGCTCGACCACCCGCGCGTCACTTATGACCGGTGTCGATCACCACCTCGCTGGCTATGCCGACGTCGTCCATTTCGATCCCGGCTACCCGAACTACAGAAATGAGCTAGGAGTCGCCCCAACGATCTCGGAGCGACTCCGGGATGAAGGGTACTCGACGCTCATGGTCGGCAAATGGCATCTCGCGCGGGAAGCCCATATGGCGGTTGATTCACCGCGACGAAACTGGCCGCTGCAGAACGGATTCGACGAATTCTATGGAATCCTCGACGGCTTCACGAGCCTGCACGAGCCTCACCAGCTCGTTGATGGCAACTCGATCAAGCACGTCGACGAGTTTCCTGATGGCTACTACCTGACCGACGACCTCACGGAGCAGGCGTTGCAGATGCTGCGTGATCGCCACCTCGGCGAGCAGTCCCGCCCGTTCTTCCTCTACTTTGCGCACGCTGCCGTCCACTTTCCGCTGGAGGCCAAGGAGTCCGACATCGAGCAACAGCGTGGGCGCTACGCGATGGGTTGGGACCGGGCGCGTCTCGATCGTTTCGAGCGACAGAAGCTGATGAACATCGTTACTCCGGAGACGCGGCTGCCTTCTGGCGAGGAAGATGGTTACGATTTGCCGAAGTGGGATTCCCTCACCAGCGAGCAGCAGTTGGTCTTTGCACGGTATATGGAGGTCTATGCCGCGATGGTGAGCAGCGTCGACCAGAGTGTCGGGCGACTCCGCGAGCATCTCATTGAGACGGGCCAGTGGGATAACACTGTATTCCTGTTTCTCTCCGACAACGGTGCGAGCCAGGAGGGAGGCCCAGCGGGATCACCGTATTACTTAAGCGCTCCCAAGATTGCCGGGCTGCCGCAGACAGACGAGCACAAACGCCTGCTCTCACCGGAATTCGCCCACTCCGTCATCGACCTGATCGGCTCGCCGTACGCGAAGCCGGCTTACAACTGGGGATGGGCCCGGATGAGCAACACACCATTCCGACTGTTCAAGCGTCAGACCCATGCAGGTGGACATGCCGTCCCAGCCATTTTGTCGTGGCCCGTGGGTATCACCGAAAAAGACGTTTTGCGTCGTCAGTACCTGCATGTGACCGACGTGCTCCCAACGCTGGTGGCTCTGGCGACGGGGCAGGACCCTCAACTCGACGACATCGACGGGTTTAGCTTCGTCGACTCCATCCATGATCCCGAAACCACCAGCCGACATCGCAAGCAGTACTACGAGATGGACGGCAATCGCGGCATGTACGTGGACGGTTGGGAGATCGTGGCCCGCTACGATGGTGTGGGTCGTTACTCGGTCGAGGACTGGGAGTTGTACGACCTCACCACTGATCCGACCCAGATCGACGATCTGTCCTCCGTCGAGGTTGAGCGCACCGCCGCGATGGCCGCAGAATGGGAGGACACGGCGTGGGAGAAACAGGTGTTCCCCCTGGTGGACGACAGTGATCTGAAGGATCCGGTTTCGCCTACGGAGCGTCGAGCGTCCCGGCCCATAGAGATACTGCGCGGAGCCCAGACCCTGGACAGGTATCGCTCCCGGGTCCTCGTCCAGATGCGGTCCTTCGACGTGCGAGTGCAATTCGGAGACGGATACAAGCCTACCGACGAAGGTGTCCTGATCGCACAGGGTGATCAGGCTGGCGGCTACCTCCTGTACATCGAGGATGGCGATCTGCACTTCTGTCACAACTACGGCGGTCGGACGCGTGACTTCAACATGGATGCGCTCGGTCAGAACCTCGAACGGATCGACCTTGCGTTCGTCGCCCAACCCGAAGGGGTGTGTTCTGTGCAAATCGAAGTCCACGGCGAGCAGCGGGAGGTCCCGGCACAATTCAACCTGTTCACCGGCGCGACGCCCTTCCAGGGGATAGATGTTGGGATCGACCGGAGATCACCGGTCTCACGGGCGTTGCGATCGCGTCGGGGGACGTTTGCCTACGCGGGTGCCCTCTGCTCCGTAACGATCACTCCGGGTCAACGCCTGAGTGAAATAATTCAATCGTCTACAGGCAATAATGTAGACGAACAACACAAACGACTGGCGGAGCGCCTCGATGACTGATTTTTTACCTGATCCGGATAATTCCGACAACCTCAGCGGACCGACGCCGTCCTATCACATGGACCCCGACGAGTTTCGTCGTCATGGGTATGCACTGATCGACTGGTTGGCTAATTACATGGAAACCGTCGGCGAGCGCCAGGTGATGCCGGACGTCGAGCCGGGAGACATCGCCGCGAGCATTCCAGCGACGGCCCCGGAAAAGCCGGAGCGGTTCGAGGACCTGATTGGTGATCTCGACAAGGTCGTGATGCCGGGTATCACCCACTGGCAGTCTCCGGGGTGGTTCGCGTACTACCCCGCAACTACGTCAGGACCCTCCATCCTGGGCGAGCTCGTCAGCGCGGGCCTCGGGGTGCAGGGGATGCTCTGGTCGACGAGCCCGGCGGCGACCGAGATCGAGAATCGAGTCACGGACTGGCTGGTGGATCTCCTCGGCCTCCCCGCAACATGGCGAAACCGGACCGGTCCGGGCGGTGGGGTCCTCCAGTCGAGTGCTTCGGACTCAACTCACCTGATCCATGTGGTCGCCCGCGAACGAGCGATGGCTGGGCAGAGCCAGCGGCCGGCGTTCGTCGCCTATACCTCGGCCCAGGCACATTCCTCCGTCGAGAAGGGGGCCCGCGTTGCCTGCATCGAACATTTCCGGGCGATCGATGTGGATAAGAACTTGAGTCTCGATCCGGTGGCGCTGCAAGCGGCGATCACCGCCGATCGAGAAGCGGGGTTGACGCCACTCATCGTCACGAGCTGCCTCGGTACCACCGGGACTGCGGCGATCGATCCCATCGCCGCGATAGCGAAGATCACCAGCGACGAGGGCCTATGGCACCACGTCGATGCGGCATATGGCGGATCTGCCATGATCTGTCCGGAACAACGGCACCTCCAGGAGGGCGCCGCGACGGCAGACAGCTTCACGTTCAATCCCCACAAGTGGATGTTCACGAACTTCGACTGTAACGTTCTCTACGTTGCCGATCGCACTTCGCTGATTGACGCCATGTCCATTACGCCTCCCTATTTGAAAAATGCAGCTTCGGAGTCCGGTAAGGTGATTGACTACCGGGATTGGCAGGTGCCCCTGGGCCGGCGGTTCAGGGCGCTCAAGCTGTGGTGGGTGCTGCGCAGCTATGGCGCTGAGGGGATTCGACACCACCTCCGGGAATACATCCGTCTCACAGAGGTGGTTGCTGCGAAGATCGAACAGCACGATCACCTCGCTCTGACCGCTCTGGTCCACTTCGGTTTGGTGTGCTTCCATCATCGTTCCGGGAACGAGGCCACCGACGCGTTGCTGAATACGATCAATCGGGTGCCCAACATCTTTCTGACGGGTTCGAGCCTTGACTCGAAACACTTCATCCGGTTGTCGATCGGCTCGACGTCGACGACCGCCGAGGCCGTCGAGCGACTGTGGGGCATCATCGATCGGGCCGCTTCGGCGAACGTGCCGATGTCGGATCCCGCGTGAGCGAGCGAGCCAGTCTGCTGGTGCTGCCCAAGGTCTGAACGCAGGCGGCAAAACGAGATTTCAATGGAGTAGTCGTCCTGAGAGACGACCCCATGCAACTTAAGAATACAGTGTGGAAAACGACACACCAAAAGGAAAAAATATGATTTCAGAACAGGAACTCGAAGCACTGTCATTTCCCGGCGCGCCGAAAATCGTCTCGGCTGCTCTTCCAGGGCCGAAGAGTGCAAGCTTGCTCGAGGAGGCGCCGGACTACGAGTCCATGACCCGCGGAGGCGGGCGGTTCCCGCTGGTCTTCGACCATGGCAAGGGTGTGACGGTACGCGATCCGGACGGTAACCTTTACATCGATATGTCGGCAGGGGTCGCGGTCAACAGCGTCGGACGAGTCCATCCTGAAGTCATCGCTGCGATCGAACGCCAGTCCAAAGTGCTTATGCACGGATCCGATATCAGCAACACCAAACGGGGGGAGCTCGCAAAGAAAATTGCGTCGGTGGCACCTCCCGGCCTGCGTGACAATTGCATCACCTACTTTACACAGAGCGGCAGTGGCGCGGTGGAGAGTGCGGTCAAGTTCGCGAAAAGGATCACGGGAAAGCATCAGATCGTTGCATTTCATGGGGCGTATCACGGGACGTGGCATGCCGCGAACTCGCTCACGACTGGCGATCAGTACCGGAGCGGATATGGGCCCTTCATGGCTGGCGTGATCCACTTGCCGTATCAGTACTGCTATCGCTGCCCCTTCGGTTTGGAACGCAGCAGTTGCGGCATGGCCTGCGCAGGCTATGCGGAACATGTGCTGAACACACCGTACACCGCGGCCGACGACGTGGCAGCGGTGATCATCGAGCCGCTCCAGGGGGAGGGGGGCTACTTGCCTCCGGATCCGGAATTCGTCCAGGCGGTTAGGGCCGCCTGCGACAAGCACGGCGCATTGTTTATAGCCGACGAGGTGCAGGCTGGTGCCGGTCGCACCGGGAAGATGTGGTCGATCGAGCACGCCGGGGTGGAGCCGGACATGATGACCTTCGGCAAAGGGATTGGAGGAGACCTGCCCATGGCCGGCCTCATGATGCGCCGGGATCTGGCTGTGCAGCTCGACGACCATTCACAGCCGCAGACTTTCGCGGCCAACGCTCTTTCGGCCGAGGTGTGCATGACCAATCTCGAGATCATCGAGCGTGACGGTCTTGTTCAGCGAGCAGCTGAGGTCGGTGATGAGGCCATGCAGCGGTTGAAAGCCGCAGCCAAAGAGCTGGAGATCATCGGCGATGTTCGTGGTCGTGGTCTGATGATCGGTGTGGAACTCGTGGTGAACCGGGAGACCCGTGAACCGCTCAGCGCTGATAAGACCGGAGCCATCGTGATTGCGATGCTGCAGCGGGGGGTGATCATGGTGCCGTGCGGGCGATACGGCAATGTCCTTCGCTTGATGCCGTCCCTCACGATACCTCGGTCGTACATGAACGCCGGCATTGATATCATGCTGGACGAGTTGCGCAATGCGCAGTAAGCGTCGGCTGGTAGCGAAGGCCCGCGCGATTCAGAACCAGGGGAGAACTACAATGAAAATATTACCAGCTGCCATGCTGGCAGTAGCCTTGCTTGTCGTAGCATGCGGCAGCGAACAAGCCGAGTCGCCGGCAGACGCGGCTGACCCGACCGAGTCTCTGCACGCGCTATTCGACGAGTTTTTCGAACGCGGCCTTGAACTCAACCCGATGTCGGCGTCCAGAATTGGCGATTATCGCTTCAACGATCAGTACGCCAATTCGATCGGTCCGGAATATCGTGAAGCAAACCGGCAGCTCGATGAGAAATTCCTCGCGCGCCTGCTGAATATCAATCGCGAGCAACTCGTGCGCCAGGACAGATTGAGCTACGACCTGTTCCGGTACAACCGTGAACAGTCGCTTGAGGGCCAACAATTTCCCGGCTACCTGCAACCGATCAACCAGCGTTTACCGGCCTTGAATTCATTTGTGCAACTCGGTAGCGGCACCAGCGTTCACCCGTTCAAGACGATTAAAGACTACGATGACTGGTTGTCACGAATCGATGGATTCGTCGTCTATGTTGACCAGGCGATCGCAAATATGCGGGAGGGTGTGCGACAGGGCGTGGTGCAACCGCGCATCCTGATGACCAAGTCCCTGCCGCAGATCGAGTCGCAGATTGTCGACTCGGCACAAGACAGTGGTTTCTGGGCGCCGATCGAAAATATGCCCAACGAATTTAGTAAGGAGGAACGGGAACGACTTACGGTGGCATTCAAAGATGCTATCGAGAACAAGGTTATTCCAAGTTATCAACGGGTTGCCAATTTTGTCGTCGACGAGTACCTGGCAGCGGCCCGGGATACGGTTGGGCAGTATGCATTGCCTGACGGACAAAAATGGTACGCTTACAACGTTAAGCGTGTTACCACCACCGACCTTGCGCCGGACGAGATCCACCAAATTGGTCTGGACGAAGTTGCACGCATTCACAACGAAATTCGCGGTGTTATGACCGAAGTCGGTTTCGAGGGTGACCTCGAGGATTTCTTCGACTACATGAGCAGTAACGAGCAATTCTATTTCGATGAAGCCGAAGAACTGATTCAGGGCTATCGCGACATGTTCGAACGGATTTCGGCCTTGTCGACTGACCTGTTCGACGTTTTCCCGAAGGGCCGCCTCGAAGTGCGTCGAGTCGAGCCGTTTCGCGAAGCGTCAGCGGGTGGTGCCTCATATCGTACCGGCACGCCGGACGGCAGCCGGGCCGGCGTTTTTTACGCCAACGCTTATAGAATCAAGTCGCGTCCAATCTGGGTCATGGAGTCGTTATTCCTGCACGAGGCGATTCCCGGCCACCATTTCCAGCGCTCCCTCCAGGTAGAAAATGCGGCCCTGCCAAGCTTCCGCCGCTACGGCGGCTCTGTGGTATTCACCGAAGGCTGGGGTCTCTATGCCGAGACTCTGGGCAAGGAAATTGGCGTCTATACCGAGCCGTATCAATATTTTGGTGCCTTGAACGGCGAGCTCTGGCGCGCTATTCGCCTGGTTGTTGATACTGGCCTGCACGCAAAAAAGTGGACGCGACAGGATGTGCTCGACTTCATGTACGCGAATTCGGCGGTATCAGAAGCGCGTGCGGTTTCTGAAGTCGACCGGATTATAGCCGTACCGGGTCAGGTCCTGGCATACAAGATTGGTCAGCTCAAGATCCGTGAACTGCGCGATGACGCGGAGGCGCGTTTGGGAGACCAATTTGACGTCAAAGCATTCCACACCCAGGTGCTGATGGATGGCCCGATGCCGTTATCGATGCTTGAGGACAAGATAGGCGACTGGGTGGAATCACAACTGTAATGCGATTTCATGGCATGACATGACTAAGGGGTCAACAATTATTAACGGATTACGAGACACAATTCACGGGCGTAGGTATTCTGCGTGGGACGAAAATACCCCCTCAAATCCAAGTTCCCTGCAAAAATGGGCTGAGCATCTCAATCTCGAATACACAGGATACGAGGAATATTCCCAATATTACATCTATAACTTCGCGCCGCTAACGACTTCAGAGAAGGTGCTTGTCGGCATGAGGATTAAAGATTGCGGGCATGGTCTTAGGGCGGGGCAATATCAATCTGATTTCTTCCGAATATTCTCACAGCAAAATGGCACATAGTCGGAGTACGACAGCGCGATATCCAGAGACACGGCGATGAAGCTTTGCTGATACCAGCAACTATTGTGCATCTCTATAGCGCAAGGACAGGTTGGAGGAATCGTAGGATGACAGTGCGAATAAGGAAACAATCAATAATGAAACTACTATTAACACCATTGTGCGTAATCCTCGTACTAGGGATGATTGGGTGCGACAACACAGATCCCACTCGGATGTCTGAGGCCGATCTCCGCGCCACCGCCGAGGCTATTCACGACTCGGTGATCACCATCGACACTCACGTCGATATCCCACTCGACTTCGCGACCGAGTCGGTCGACCCGCTGAACAGTGTTAGCCAGGTCAATCTCGAAAATATGCGTACGGGTGGCCTCGACGCCGCGTTTTTTATTGTTTTTGTGGGTCAGAACGAACGGACGCCGGAGAACTACGCGCAAGCGAAAACCGATGCAATGACGAAGTTCGATGCAATCCACCGCATGACGGATGAGATGTATCCGGATCTCATCGAGTTGGCCTACTCCGCTGACGACGTCGAACGCATCCGCGCTACCGGCAAGCTCGTCGCTGCCATCGGCATTGAAAACGGGTACGTCATTGGTACTGATCTCTCGCTCCTCGAGCGTTACCACGAACTTGGCGCCCGCTACATCACGTTGTCGCACGGTGGTCATAACGACATCTCCGATTCCTCTCGGCCGCGTTCCGAGTTCGGGGATGAAGAATCGGAGCATGATGGGATCAGCGCGTTCGGAGAACGAGTCATTGCCGAAATGAATCGGCTCGGTATCATGGTTGATGTCTCCCACATCTCAAAGGCTGCGGCGCTCGACGCGATACGACTCTCCCGCGCACCTGTTATTGCATCCCACTCCAACACAACCGCAATCAGGGACCATTTCCGCAATATGGACGACGAGACACTCCTCGCGCTCAAGGATAGCGGCGGGGTCATGCAAACCGTGGCCCTCGCTGAATTCGTCAAATTGTTAACGCCTGCGCAACAGGAAGCGGCCGCTGAGATACTGGCGGATTTCGGGCTGGAGCGACTTGGTCATGCAATGTCGCTCTCCGCCGTTGATCGCGGCAAGATCATGGCGCGCCTTCGTGAGATCGGCTACGCCGATGTCGGTGATTTCATCGATCATGTGGACCATGCGGTCGACCTGATCGGCATCGATCACGTGGGGCTGAGCTCGGACTTCGGTGGTGGCGGCGGCATTATCGACTGGTTCGACGCCAGCGAAACTATCAACGTTACACAAGAGCTCCTGAAGAGGGGCTATAGCCAGGACGACATCGAGAAACTGTGGGGCGGCAATCTGCTGCGGGTCTGGCGCGAGGTCGAGGCGGTCGCCGCCGAGTCCGGCCAACGTCAAACTGTTAGCGGGCCAGGCGTTGCCAACCCCGTCCCGAATATCCTACTGATTATCGGCGATGACATGGGCGTAGAGACGTTGGCTTCCTACGGCCTGGGACAGAACCCGCCGAAGACGTCCGCACTCGACGAACTGGCCCGGGAAGGCGTCCGGTTTAATAATTTCTGGGCGCAACCGGTTTGTTCGCCCACCCGCGCGACACTCATGACCGGCCGTTATGGCTTTAGGACCGGTATCGGTCGCCCCGTTGGGAATGCCGAGATGCCGGCCCCACCCGAAATACCAGCTTGGGCACCTGCCGAGTCGAGAGGCGCGCCAAATGCTGCCTCGGCCACGGACCGAGCGCTGCCACGACCCTTTCTGTTGCCGGATGAATTTACTTTGCCCATGGCCTTGAAAACCAACCCTGATCTCGGATATTCGACAGCGGCCATTGGTAAATGGCATCTGGCGGGCGCCGGTAACGGTTGGGCAGATCATCCGAATCTGGCGGGCTTCGATCATTTCGCCGGGCTGATGGGCGGTGGCCCGGAATCCTATTTCGCCTGGAACAAAGTCGTCAATGGTGAGGTGATCGGCAAGGTCGGGTACACGCCCACCGATAAGGTCGATGACGCTATCGCCTGGTTGGACGAGCAGGGTGAGAACCCCTGGTTTCTTTGGTTTGCCTTCAATCTGGGGCACACGCCGCTGCATTTACCGCCAGAGGAACACCGGCAATCCGATTACTCGGATATTGATCCCAGCGAAATGCCTCAAGAAAACTGGCAGGCATCGTTTGCCGCGATGATGGAAGCTATGGATACGGAGATAGACCGCCTGTTGGCGACACTCGACCCAGAGGTTCGCGAAAATACCTACGTGATATTCATGGGCGATAACGGTACCTATGATCCGGTCGTCAGCGCACCGTTCCGGCACGGTTTCGCGAAGGGGACCATATACGAGGGCGGCGTCAATGTGCCACTGATCATTACGGGTCCGGGCATTGAGCGCGGCGGTGTTTCGGAGGCGCTCGTGAATTCGACGGATTTATTCGCGACGATCATGGAGATGGCTGGGGTCGATCCTGACGAGGCAGTGCCGGACGAGGTCAGGCACGACTCGGTTAGTTTTTTCGCGGCGCTGTCGAATCCTGATGCACCGTCACGCCGTGACTGGCTATACGCGGACGAATTCTTCGGTGGTTTCGACGGTGTCGAGACGGCAGACTACGCTATGCGAGGAGCGCGCTATAAACTTCTGCGATTTGAGGGCCGGGAAGAATTCTACGATCTGCACGCCGACCCCTACGAGCACGATGATCTTCTGCGCAAAGAGCTGTCCATTGAGCAGCGAACTGCCTACGAAGCTTTGAAGGCGGAGATTCTACTGCTAAGGAGCAGCGAGTAGGCGTGTTCTGGATCTACCGGAGTGCGAGCTGTGTAATTGGACGCGCAGATAATCGCTGATATCAACATAGCTTCATTGCCGTGTCTCGAGATATCGCGCTGTCGTACGCCGACAATGCGCCATTTTGCTGTGAGAATATTCGGAAGAAATCAGACTGATATTGATCCGCGGTAAGGCTGTGCCCGCAATCTTTGATCCTCACGCCGACGAGCACGTTCTCTGAAGTCGTCAGCGGGGCGAAGTTATAGATGAAATATTGGGAATATTCCTCGTATCCTGAATACTCGAGATCGAGATGCGCAGCCCATCTTTCCAGGGTACTTGGATTTGAGGAGGTATTTTCGTCCCACGCTGAGTACGTCAGCCCGTGAATTGTGTCTCTTAATCCGTTAATAATTGTTGACCCGTTTTCGATCGAGGCGAATTCCAGGAAGCTGATACCACGCTTACCCTTTTCCTGACCGTTAAACCACAGCCCCGCATCCTGCTCGCCCTGGATGTGTAACACAGATGGCAATGTGGCAGGCGTATTTTCTTTGAAATCGACGATCCCTTTTCGTAGCGTTGAACCTCCCGTTACGGAAATGGCCTTGAAGGTATAGGTGTCATTTATGCTGACATCGATTAGATCGACCGGGCCTCCGAGTACGTACGAGAGCAAGAAGATTGCCCCGGATGAATGACCGACTCCAAAGATTTTTTCCGGATCGATGTTGATATCAGACGACGACAGTAACTCTGTCAGCAAGGTATCAACGAATGCGTAATCGTCACGCTCTGACTCCAAACCTTTATGCCAGAACCACATACCGCGTGCTCCACCCTCTTTAACATCTTGGGGAACCTCCGGTTTCTTCTCGGAGAATGCAGACATTTTAATGGTGATGAAATCGTCTTTATACGAATCCAATCTTGGTTGCCAATCCAAATACTTCAATATGGATTGTTCGGTGAAACTGGGACGACACATACAACCATGAAAAAACAGAACAACTGGATACGCGACGCTGTTGTCATACGAGGTGGGAAACGTAACGGAAAAATGTCGGTCATAGCCGTTGATGTTGATGCTGCCACGATTCGTCTGATCGAGTTCCAGGCTCGAAAACACCAGTTTCGTGTCATCGGGCTGTTTTGTCTGCTCAATACTTCCGTTGTCGCTTAACGTGGGGGACACCTGGGCGGAGGCCAGCGACAACATCGTGACTCCTGACAGCAAAAAGAGGGTAACCGCGTTTTTCATATCTTCACCTTTATTTGAATGGGTATCAGCCGTCGATGCCGCGGTGGGCCTGTCTCTACGTCCCCTGCGATGTGGGACAAATAGGCCCACATTATGGGATAGTATGATGATTCGCCAAGCGCGTTGTCAAACGAGATGCATAATACGGGGCACGCGGTTGACAACCGTTCACTCAGCCAATAGTGCGATGTTAAGTGGATGTAAAGAGTGACGCGGATTTCTCCGGGCAAGCTGTTGACAAACGTTCGGTACGGGGATAGTCTTTTCCCACTATGCGGTACATAGTATCTTACTAGGCAGGATATGGGGGAGTTAAAAAAGCATGAATAAACATCAAAATATCTTTGGAGCCATTATTGCGGCTTTATTAACTGTTGGAACGCCAACTGGAGTTTCCGCACAGGAGGCCGGCGCACGGGTGCTCGAGGAGGTCGTCGTCACCGCGCGAAGGCGTGAGGAGAACCTGCAGGAAGTGCCGATTGCCATCACTGCGATCTCGGCCGCAGACCTCGAGCTGCGCAGCATTGAGAACGTGGAGGATCTACAAGTCCTGTTGCCGAACGTGGATATCCGCGGTGGCGGAACCAGCGGCGGTAACTCAGGGAGTATGGCCATACGCGGCATTCCGGGCGTCGCCCGATACATCGACGGCGTGCACCTCAGCGGTGGCCAGGGGAGCCTGGAGAACGTGGTCGAACTCGAGCGCATCGAGGTCTTGCGGGGTCCCCAGGGAACCTATTTCGGCAAGAATGCGATCGGCGGTGCGATTCAATACGTGACCCAGGCACCCCAGGAAGAATTCGGGGCAAGAGTCAAAGTCACGGGCGGCGATTACAATCGCCAGGATATCGTGGCCAATGTGGACATTCCGTTGAGCGATACCGTGTTGACGAAGGTTACGGCGGCGAGCCTCAATCGGGATGGCCATGTCGACAGTGTGACGATCGACGAATCCTACGGCGAGCTGGAAAACACGATCCTCAGGGGCGTGCTGCTGTGGCAACCGACCGATTCTTTCGAGGCGCTCTTCACGGCAGAGTACAACCGCGTGGAGGGGAACGTGCAGGCCAACGTGTTGTTTGACGTGATCGAAGGCATCGGCTTTGGTCCCCGGACGCCGGAACGGTACAACGAAGCCGGTATTCCGTTTACCGATGAGCTCTACGCCTATGGGAAGAAAGAGGAATACAAGAACGCAGTCGACTTTACCGGGCCCGGAGTCCTTTTCGACTCGGATTCCTTCTCAATGAAATTGGCGTGGGACATTAACGATTCGGTTACCCTCAGATCCATCACCGCGTCCCGCAAGTTCGACTACGCTACCTATAGAGACCTCGACGCTACTCAGCTCGTCATGCAAAATACCTGGTACTACCAAGAGGTCGAAGAGACGACTCAGGAGTTCCAGCTCCTCGGTTCCGGCGACCGCTTATCCTGGATCGTGGGGGCGTACTACTACGACAGAGACGTCTTCGAAAAGTTTAATGGCTGGCAGCGCTGGGAGTTGACCGGTAGGGGTCCGCGGGGCCCGCGGCCGCGAAATGCGCTGGATCGAGTTCAGACCAAGGACACTGCCATCTACGGCGAGATCACCTACGACTTGACCGAGCAGCTCATTCTCACTGTGGGAGGCCGCTATTCGGACGAGGAGTTTCATTCCGAGACGTATGATCCGGCCGACGCTCTCGGGTCACCAACACAGCCTTCCTATAGCCTCGACGGTACGATTATGGTCGTCGACGGGGTACCACTCGTATTTGATGAAGACTTCAATGCTTTCACGCCGCGTGTGGCGCTGCAGTATCAGTACTCAGATACCGTGATGGCCTATATCAGCTACGCTGAAGGCTTCAATGGCGGCGGTGTGAACTCCCGATTCGACCCCACGTTGCCGAACAACGGCATCATTGCGTATGACTCTGAGCTATTAAAAAATATCGAGCTCGGATTGCGTTCGGACCTACTGGATAACCGCTTGCGCCTGAATGCCACCTACTTCACGGGCGTCTGGGAGGATATCCAGATCGGCGAAGCCTTGACGCCTGGACAGACGACTACTACCAATGGGGGCGAAGCGGAAATCGAGGGACTTGAGATCGAGGGTATGTGGAGAGCGACCGATGAATTCTCCGTGAACTTCACCGTCGGCTGGCTCGATACCGCGTACACGGAACTCGGCGCGTCCCAGAACATAGTTCTGGATTCGCCTTTTCCGTTTGCACCCGAGCACTCGTACAGCATCGGGCTGCAGTACGATAATGACCTGAGCAGCGGTGGCTCAGTCACGACCCGGCTCGACTACGGCTGGATCGATGATTTCCAGACGCATCGCGATCCACGATTCCAAAAATCGGTGGGCGCCAATGATGCCTACGGGCTCCTCAGTGCCCGGATCACTTTTGTGTCTCCGGACGGTAACTGGGATGTCGCCCTCTTCGGCACCAATCTCACCGATTCGTGGTACAGACTGGGCGGATTCTCCGCGACGCTTGGCGGTGTCGATCAGGGCGTCGTCGGCCGCCCGCGCGAATTCGGTATATCGCTGGGGCTGCGATTCTAGTAGCGCCTCGTCGGTTACGAGATGCAGCAGGCCGGAACGCGACTTCGCGTTCCGGCCTGCTGCATCCACTTAATTACTTCCCAGAGTCTGGTGTTTTGGCGAATAAAGCTACTTATTTCTGGCGAGCTAATCTCACCGAAGGACCCTATCAAGCCTGCAGGATAAAGCGCTGTGAACACGAATGAAACGGATAATCCGGCATCGCACCCCCTCGATCGATTCTCCGTCGAGGGCAAGAGCGCTGTCATTACGGGCGCCTCGGGAGCACTGGGAACCGGCATCGCCGAGACCCTCGGGGCGATGGGCGCGAAGATCACCCTCGCCTCCGGCGGTGCAGAGCCGCTCGCCGACCTGGCCCGACGGATCACGGAGGCCGGTGGCATCGCACAAACCGTCAACCGTCGACCCGACAGCATCGAGGATGCCGAGGCCATTGTCGAGCGAGCTGTGGACGCATTCGGGTCCGTCGACCTGCTCGTCATCGCATCCGGGTTCAACCAGGCCGGCTTCATTCACGAGCAGGATCTGGCGGACTGGGAGAAGGTTATGGATGCCAACGTCCGTGGGGCTTGGCTGATGGCTCAGGCGTTCGGTAAGCGAGCCCTCGAACAGGGAACAGGCGGCAAAGTTTTGCTTATCTCATCTGTGCGGGGTCGTCACGGCAACTACTCTGGTTATACGGCTTACTGCACGTCGAAAGGCGCCACTGACGCGCTGACGCGTTCGCTGGCGACGGAATGGGCGCAGTACGGCATTACCGTCAATGCGATCGCGCCGACGGTGTTTCGGTCGGGTGTGACCGAGTGGATGTTCAGCGACAACGAGCTCGGCCAGGCCACGCGGAAACGAAGCCTGGCGCGCATCCCCCTGGGCCGGCTCGGTGAAGTCGACGACCTCCTCGGCATGGCCATCTACCTGCTGTCTCCGGCGTCGGATTTCTGCACCGGTCAGGTCATGTACGTCGACGGCGGCTACACCGCAGGATGATGAATACACTACCGAAGGTTGCAGTCCTCGGCGCAGGACGCATGGGGACGGCCATCGCCTTTGTCTTTGGCCAAAGCGATCACCACGTTCGCTTGTACGAACCAGATCAATCGGCGCGTGATCGGGCGAGTGACCGCCTCCGAGAGGTGGCGAAGATGCTGCATCGTCCGCTGCCATCCGACATTCTCATTTCCGGTGACCTGAACGAGGTCGTCCAAAACGCTGATCTGATCATCGAGGCCGCCCCGGAGGACACCGCCATCAAGCGGGCTCTATTCAACGAACTTGGAGGGGCGGCGAGGGCGGATGCTATGATCGGCACGAACACCTCATCGCTGCAGATCGAGAGTTTCGCGCAGGACTTTCCGAACCCTGGCCGACTGGTCTACGCCCACTTCTGGAACCCGCCCTATGCCATTCCGCTGGTCGAGGTCGCACCTGGACCATATACTGACAAACTGGCAATGGACACCGTCGCCGACTGGCTGAAAGGTGCCGGGTTGGCGCCGGTGTCGCTGCAGCGAACGGTGCCCGGACTCATCGGGAACCGGCTCCAGCACGCCCTGAAACGTGAGGCGATAGCGCTTATCGCAGACGGTGTTTGCGACGCCACCACCATCGACGACGTCGTCAAGTTCGGGTTCGGAGCCCGAATGGCCGTGCTCGGCCCGATGGAGCAGTCGGACCTCGTTGGCCTCGATCTTACCCTCGCGATCCATAATAGCCTTATGCCGACGTTGGACAGAACGGCCGATGCTCACCCCTACCTCATAGAGAAGGTCAACAAGGGCGAACTCGGCATGGATACCGGCGCAGGCTTTCGAACCTGGACCCCGGCAGAGGCGAAGGCGGTTCGCGAACGGCTCGATCAATGGAACACCCGGATGTCGCCAGCCGAAGGCGACCCTTAACCGCTCAAATAAGAGAGAATTATATGAATCCCAGCGTTACGCGCCACCAACCCACACCTGCGCCGAGTCCGGTAATCGATCCCCAGACTGGCCTTGAGCTATACGAACTGAGTCACCCGTGGGGCCACGGGGCACCGGCCTACCCCGGCTTCCCGGACACGCGGATGGAGCGTTCCGTGACGCACGCCAGTCACGGCGTCATGACCCAGCGCATTCGTACGGTGATGCACACGGGCACTCACGTCAACGCACCCATCCATCTCATCCAGCGAGCCGCGGGTATCGGCACGCTCCCCCTGGGCATGTTCTTCGGCAATGGTGTCGTCCTCGATATCCCGAAAGAGCAGTGGCAACTCGTCACCGTAGCCGACCTCGAGTCGGCAACACCTGCGGTCGAAGCGGGTGACATCGTATTGATCGTCACCGGATGGCACCGGCGTTATTCCGACAGCCAGGACTACTTCGCTCACGGGCCAGGCCTTGCCCCGGAGGCGGCCCTGTGGCTGCGTGATGCCGGAGCAAAACTGGTGGGCGTCGACACAGCGTATGTCGACCACCCGTTGGCGACGCAACTCGCCGATCATCGAGGTGGCCCTCTGGCGCCGTACCTCGTCCCCCGGTACGAGTCGGAAACGGGCAGAGTCGCATCCGAAGACTTCCCAGAGCTCAATCCGGCTCACCGGGTGCTACTTGAGGCTGAGATCCCGACTATCGAGAACGTGGGGGGCGATGTCGACCTCCTCCTCGGCAAGCGGGTCACGATCCAGTCGTTCCCCTGGCGGTGGCCGGAAGGTGACGCCTGCCCGGTGAGACTGGTTGGCCTGCGGGACGACAAAGGTGACTATCGAATCGAGACAGGAGAAACGAAGTGAGCGGCCTTGAATTTTACAACCTTAGCCATGTGTGGGGCCACGAAATGCCGGAGTGGCCCTCAGCTCCCGGTGTCCGGGTCAACCGGATACAATTCCACGCCAACCATGGGCATTCCGTTCACGAAATAGATGCGATCATGCATCGCGGGACACACATGGACGCACCCGTGCACGTCACGGCCGACTGGCCGACCATCACGGGTTACGAGACGTGGCGCTTCTTCGGCACGGGGGTAGCCGTCTCGATTCCGAAAGGCCGGTGGGGAGTGATCACGCCCGACGACCTCGAAGCAGCCGAGCCTCGCATCCAGCCGCACGACATCGTGATGATCAACACCGGGTCGCATCGGCTGTTCGGCGACAACGACGACTACTTCAATTACTCCCCCGGCCTTTATGACGCCGCCGCCCGCTGGCTCGTTGAGCGCCAGGTGAAACTTGTCGGCATGGGCGTCCAGGCCATGGACCATCCTCTCGGCACGAAGCTTGTCGAGCATGGGCCGGGACCGTCGCACCCTCATCTCATCGAGGAGTATCGACGAGAGTTCGGGCACGAACCCGCCGAGGACTTCCCTCTTTGGGAACCCGCCCACAAGATTCTCATGGGGAACGGGATACCTGGTATCGAGAATATCGGTGGAGACCTCGATGCGGTGACTGGCAGGCGATGCACATTTGCTGCTTTCCCGTGGCGATGGACCGAGGGCGACGGATGCGGAGTCCGTGTCGTTGCCATCGTTGATCCAGACGGGAGCTACCGGATCAGCCAGGACGATAGCACATAGATTGCACATAAAAGGCACAGAGAAAGGAGGCGCGAAAATGGCAACGCAACAGCAAGCGATATCGGTTACCACTGCACCGCAGGAGGTCCAGGAGTTCCTGCAAAGTGCACCAGCACACGTCATCGGAGGCACGAAGCGACCTTCCGGGTCAGGTGAGGAAATTGAAGTTGTCGACCCGTCCACCGGAGACGTGATCTCACACATCGCGCGGGGGCGATCCGAGGATGTGGACGCTGCAGTTCAGGCGGCGGACTCGGCACTGCGATCCTCATCCTGGACAAAGGCGAGCCCGACTACACGCGAGTCCCTCATGCACCGACTCGCAGCCCTTATCGATGAGAACATAGCGACGCTGGCCTTTCTCGAGTCGCTCGACAACGGGATGCCGTTGCCCCTGGCTCACAATCTCGACATCGCGGGAGCCGCCGGTGTCCTGCGCTACATGGCGGGATGGCCGACCAAGATCGCTGGGCGGACCATGGCGTTCGAGAGTCCCTTTGGCAACCGGGTGATGGGCCATACTCGCCGGGAGCCCGTTGGTGTCGTCGGCGGTATCATTCCGTGGAATGTGCCGTTCATGCTGGCGATCTGGAAAGTGGCGCCCGCGCTTGCCGCAGGATGCACCATTGTCCTGAAGCCGGCCGAGGACACGTCGCTGACGGCGCTGTTCCTGGGAGATCTGGTTCTTGAAGCCGGCTTCCCACCAGGGGTCGTGAACATCGTCACGGGGACTGGGCCCGAAGCCGGTCAGCCGCTCATTGAGCACCCGCTGGTGAGCAAGGTCTTCTTTACGGGCTCGACCACAACGGGGATCAAAGTTGGCCGAGCGGCCGCTGCCCACATCAAACCCGTGTCTCTGGAGTTAGGGGGTAAGTCGCCCACGATCATCTTCGCCGACGCCGATCTCGATGCGGCTGCGGCGGGTGCAGCAGAGGCGATCTTCCTGAATTCCGGGCAGATTTGCGTGGCCGGCTCCCGGCTGTATGTTCAGAAAAGCGTCTACGACGACGTCGTGAACCGGGTTGCATCTCTCGCATCGAAGCACGTCCTCGGGAACAGCCTCGACCCGGCCACGACCCTCGGGCCTGTGATCAGTCGGCGCCACAAGGAACGAGTCGACGGGTACATCAACGCCGCCGAGAGCGACGGGGCTGAGCTCATTTCGAGCCACTCCACTCCCGAGCAGGGTTTCTTTGTGGCTCCCACCATCGTCACCGGCGCCAGGCACGGCGCAGCGATAACCCAGGAGGAGGTCTTCGGTCCAGTACTCTCGGTTTACCCGTTCGACGACGAGGCCGATGTGCTGCAGGCGGCGAACGGAACCTCGTACGGACTCGCCGCCACCGTCTGGACATCGAGTCTCGGCCACGCTGAGGCGATGGTCGACGGATTGGAGTGCGGTAAGGTATCGGTGAACTCGCCCGGTTTCCCGTACCCCGGACTGCCCGAGGGTGGCAAGAAGGCATCAGGCTACGGCAGGGACCTGGGACCGGAGTCGCTGGACGGCTATCTCCATTCGAAGACAGTCATCTTCGAGGGGTCCTGAGGCGGCGCTCTCGAAATACTTCAATTGAGTAGAGCTAGGGGTTTATGAAAGATAATCGAAAAGTTGCCTATGCGTACCTCGCTCTGCAACTTTTGGCAGCCGCTGATTTGCGACCTTAGAAAAGGCAATCATATGACACTACTGCTTGATCAAGATATAAAACCAAAGAAGTGTGCAATTGGAAAGGTATGCTTCTCTTTCATTTTATGCCGTCTGCATGTTCTCAGAAAACCCGAATGACGGCTCCGTGCGGCCCATCGTTGTTGAAAGTCCAGGGCAATCGTGTCGCGTACCCCTTCACTTTTTTGTTACTGTCAAACAGGTACTGGCTAAGCTAATTGTAGGGACTGTGCGATTGTACCCGTCACAAACATTTTGCTGCGGAGTTGACAATCGTTCAATATAGGAATAGTCTAATCCCACAATGCGGTACGATAAATCTCACTGGACGGGATATGGCGAGAGAAAGAAAACGTGAACCCGGCATTGCCTATGCTCAGATTCATGACCGCCAGGGCGTCGCGACGCGGTGCGAAATGCACAAAATCCCGTCCGCGCGAGTATGGTCGTAAGAATGCCGATAGCGGCTTATAATGTGGGCGCCAGGGTGGTCGTTACGCCGGAAATAGTCAAAGGATAAGAAAATGAGCATAAAGCGACTTCACCATGCAGCTTTCAGATGCCGGGATGCAAGAGAAACAGTGGATTTTTATGTCGATGTCCTGGGTCTTAAATTCTCTCATGCGATGGGTGAGGACCATGTTCCCTCGACCGGGGAATATAGTCCTCACATACACATCTTCCTTAAAATGGAAGATGGTTCTTGTATCGCATTTTTTGAGTTGCCTAAAGATAAAGGCAATATGAAAGATCTTGAGATGCCCGAATGGGTGCAGCATTTCGCCTTTATGGTTGAAAATGTCGATGTCCTGCTTGCCGAAAAAGAAAGACTCGAGGGCTTGGGAATAGATGTGCTTGGACCGGTAAATCATGACGATTTTATCCAGTCGATCTACTTTTTTGACCCTAGTGGGCATCGTCTGGAGTTGACCACGGATACCTGTGGAGAAGATCGAAATAAAATATTTGAAAACGAGGCCTATGATGTTCTGGATTTATGGAGCGAGACCCATGACTGGTCGCAACGAGGAAAAATATTTGGCGGCAAAACCGGCTACGAACGGAGTTAGGCAATGAAACTAGCCTCAAAAAGAGCTGGACGCGACGGCGCATTGATTGTCGTGAGTAAAGATACTAAAACCGCGGTGGATGCCACTCACATTGCAAAAACTATGCAAGCGGCACTGGATGATTGGGACAATGCTTCGGTAGCACTGCAAGCTCTCTACGATGATCTTAATCAGGAGATTGCACAGGGAGTTTATGAGCTTGACTTTAACGCGCTCTGTGCGCCCCTGCCCCGAGCGTACCAGTATTTGGACGGTGCCTGTTACATAAGTCACATCAGGCGGAACCGGGCCGCACGCGGGGATAGCCTTCCCGAGGATATCCTGGATGCGCCGCTGATTTATCAAGGCATATCCCACGGATTTATGGCCTGGAATGATCCGATTAAGTTACCCAGTGAAGATTTGGGAATAGATTTCGAAGCTGAAATTGCCGCCGTTACCGACGATGTTCCCCTCGGCGTATCTTCCGCAGAGGCGACAAAACATATCAAGCTATTCATGCTTTTGAATGATATTTCCCTCAGGGCACTTATCCCGCCGGAGCTCAAAAGATCATTTGGATTTCTAACTGGCAAGCCATCTTCGGCGCTTGGCCCGATCGCTATTACCCCGGATGAGCTTGGTGATCTATGGGACGGTAAACTGGTATCTGGCAAGATGAATTGCTGGGTGCGCGGTAAAAAATTCGGCGAATTGGAATCCGGTATTGATACCCCATTTAATTATGGCGATATGATCGCCCATGTCGCCCAAACCAGAGCGTTTGAGCCCGGCACGATCATTGCCATCGGTACAGTGTCAAACGAGGATGAAACGGTCGGGTTTGGCTGTGTTGGAGAGCAGAGAGCTGTGGAGATCATAAACGAGGGTAGTGCCAAGACCGAATTTCTTAAATTCGGCGAGGTTGTAAAAATTGATCATCAGGATTATGAAGGCAAATCACTTTTTGGTGCTATTGAGCAAGAAGTCGCTCCGATAGCTTAGAACTTCTTATTTCTTTGGAACATCTTACGGAAAAGTCAGGCGCCTGGGAGGCCCTGTAAATAATGCCAAATTCACCTAGCAATCAGTATGGCGGCAAAACGTCCCCGACGGGCTGTCCTATCTCGGCGAAAGCAGCACAGTTTGATGTCTTCGGTAGGGATTTTCAGGTTAATCCTGCGGAAGCACTGCGTTGGTCACGGGATAAAGAGCCGGTATTTTATGATCCGAAGTTAGGGTATTGGGTTGTCACCCGTTACGACGATGTTAAAGCAGTATTTCGGGACA
>Ga0208879_1000740_pt1 | contig 32903 bp, 28 predicted proteins | sample Knorr_S15_td_Bot_FD_185605 | JGI IMG/M metagenome (GOLD analysis project Ga0208879, IMG submission 185605) | Marine microbial communities from Southern Atlantic Ocean transect - Knorr_S15_td_Bottom_ad_5009_LV_A (SPAdes) (version 2) | ecosystem: Environmental > Aquatic > Marine > Oceanic | place...
GCCTCCGCCTCGGGCAACACGGCGACGGTGACGGTGCTCGTGTGCACGCGGCCCTGCGTCTCGGTGGCCGGCACGCGCTGCACACGGTGGACGCCGCTTTCGAACTTGAGCTTCCGGAACACGTCCTGCCCCTTGATCCCGAAGATGACCTCCTTGAATCCGCCGAGGTCGGACGTGCTGGCGTCCATCGGCTCGACTTTCCAGCCCTGCGACTCGGCGTACCGGATGTACATGCGGTGCAGGTCGGCAGAGAACAGGGCGGACTCCGCACCACCGGCACCGGCGCGAATCTCGACGATCGTGTCGCGCGAGTCGGTTGGGTTCGGCGGGATGATGCCGTACTGCAACTCGAGCCCGAGCTTGGCTTGTTCCGCCTTGAGTTCGGGTAATTCCTCCCGGGCCAGTTCCGCCAGCTCCGAGCCGGCTGGTTCGCTCTTGAGCAGTTCCTTGCTGGCGTCGATGTCGGCGAGCAGCTTGAGAAAGCGTTCGCCCAGGTCGGCCAGTTTTTTCATCCGCGAATATTCGCGGGTCAATTCGAGGAACTTTTTATTGTTGCTGGCCACATCGGGACTGCTCAGGGCGCTTTCCAATTCGTCCCGTCGCTTGCAGAACTGCTCGATGTGGGGTTGAAGATTCACACTCCAAAAACAGAGAACGCCCGCGGGAGAAAACAGATTCTCTGCCGCAGGCGAACTGCTAAAAACTGGCTAAAGGCTCTTCCTTTTGCTCTTTTTGCCGGCGGCTTCCTTGGCGGCCTCGCGGGCGGCCTTGGTCTTGGCCAAGCGCTGCCGGAACTTGTCCACGCGACCGGCGGTATCAACAAATTTCTGTTGGCCGGTGTAGAACGGATGGCACTCGTTGCAAATGCCGATGAGCATGGTGGGCTTGGTGGAACGCGTCTTGATTTCGTTGCCGCAAGCGCAACGAATCGACGATTCCACATATTCCGGATGTAAGTCTGTCTTCATAAAAAAGGGGGACAAACTACCAAGAAAAAGTCAGATGACAAGCGGTATTTCGACAAAGCCCCAAAAAACGCACCAAATGAACTTTTTTCAGAAGTGATTTCCAGTTCAGCTTGGGGACACGGATTTCACTAATTCACACAGACTACGCTAATAATCCGTGTGAATCAGTGAAATCCGTGTCTGAATAATAATCTCAAAAATCCTTTTGAATTCCCAAAATCTACGTCCCCGCTTGAAACTTCCTCTCTCAAGCACGCTTGACAGACGCGATTGCGTGGGGTTCCTTCCCGGCTGGTGAAGTTATTCCGGCTCATCGTGGTATGGATTCTGGCGGCTGTCTGGCTGCCGGCGACCACCCATTGCCTGCTGGGTGCGGCTGGTTGGCTCCCGGAATTCTGCTGCGAATCGGAGCATCAGCACGATGGCGATGAGCAATCCCGAGACGAGCACAACGAGTGCGATGTCTGCACGGCCATCGAGTCCGGCGACTACAATTTCAGCAAGCCGGTTGATATCGATTTCAACTTCGACGCGGCTCTTGCCTGGGAGCATGTCTTTCGCCTCCCCATCCCCGCATCGGCGGAACGCTGCATCCTGCTTAACAGTCGCGCCCCTCCCGGCTTGGCCAAGCGCTGGGCCTTCATGATTCGCGCCGCCATCCCCGGCCGCGCCCCCACCTTCCTCGCCTAAGAGCCGGTCGGCTCCACTTCGTTCGACGATCGTTCACGGTCGTGTTGTGTCCTTTTTTAATCCCAAAATATTTTGCTGAAGAAAACCTGTTATATTTTAAGTGCGCTTGGCCTCGGGCTGAGCGTGAGTTGCGCCACTCCACCCGGCCCGGATATCCGCGCGGCCGCCGGTTTGGCCGATGCCGTGCAGTTTCGCACGGAGTCACTCCCAACTGACGCACCGCCGATCGGCAACGCGCTCGACCTTCCCGCTGCCATCGAGCGGGCGGTGCGCCAATCGCCGACGCTGCAGGCCGCCTTGGCCGATGTCCGAGTCGCGCAAGCCGATGCCCGCCAATCGCGGCTGTTGCCCAATCCGGTGTTGAGCGTCGTGTTCCGCTACCCGAAGGGCGGCGGCAGCCCGGTGACGGAGACCGGCTTGACAGCGGACTTGGCCGCCACGCTGCAAATGCCACGCCGCAATCGTGCCGCCGACAACCAACTCCGCGCCGCCAGCGCCCAGGCGATCGCCGCGGCGCTCGATGTCATTGCCGACACGGAAAAAACTTACCACACCGCCAACGCGCTGCGACAGGAAGTCGCTTTGCTAGGACAGGACGCTGGGCACGTCGATCGTCTGTTGCAAATTGCCCGGCACCGATTCGACGCCGGCGAAGCCACCCGGCTGGATGTCGCCACACTTGAGGCTCGCCAATCCGAAACCCGCATCGATTTGCAGGAGCGCCGCCTGAAACTGGTCCGGGAGCAACTCACCCTCGCTCGACTGCTCGGCCAACCCTCAAGAGACACGGATTTGCAGCTGACCACGCCATTGCCGGTCGCTGCTCCCACTTTGCCGGAAGCGGACTGGCTGGCCGCCGCCCTTCACAACCGCCCGGAAATCCAGGCCGACCGCTGGCAACTGGCCGCACTCGAGGACGGCCGAGCACTCGCCCGCCTGGCTTTGCTCGAGAGCACCGCCGCCGGTTTGGACACCGAGCGCGAGGGAGACTGGTCGCTTGGCCCTTCGCTGACCGTGCCGCTGCCTCTGTTCGACTGGGGGCAGGCGCGCCGTGCCAAGGCCCGCGCTCTAGCCATCGGCGCACGGCATCGACTCACGCAAACCGTGCGGCGAACGGTGCAGGAAGTCCGGCAGGCGCACGCCGCGCAGGCCAAGCTCGCCGCTGCCGCCGCGCAGGCTCGCGAGCAGTTGACGCCGCTTCAGCAGCAACGGGTGGACTTGGCTCGCGCCGTTTACGAGAGCGGCCAGTCGGGGATCACGCCGCTGCTGCTGGCCGAGCTCGACCTGCAAAAAGCTCGATTGCGGTCTGTCCAGCTGGAGCTTCGGGCGGCCGTTGCCGCGATCGAGCTTCGCCGCGCCTCGGGAGGCGACGTAGTCAGTTTCAACATAAAAACAACAACACAAAAACAATGAAAACCATCTTCACATTTTTAACGATCGGCACGCTGGCTTTTTGGCTGACGGCCTGCAGCGACGCGCACGACCATGGCCACGCTCACGGCGGGCATGACGATCACGACGAGTCGCATGAGGGTGAAATCTCGCTCACTGCAGCGGCGATCGAGCATCACGGCATCACGCTTGGCCAAGCGGAGCAGCGCGAGTTGCGCGAGACGTTTTCAGCCCCGGCGCGGCTGGCTTACAACGAGGACGCCCTGGCTCACGTCGGCACGCTGGTGAGCGGCCGCGTGTCGCGCTTGGCCAAGGGTGTCGGCGACCCGGTTGCCGCGGCCGATCTGCTGCTCGTCATCGACAGCGCCGAGCTTGGATCGGCGCAAAACGATCATTTGGCCAAGCTCGCCGAACTGGCCGCTGCCGCGACGGCGTTCCAGATTGCCGAGCAGTATTTTCAATCCGGCAAGGAGCTTTCCGCTGCCGAGGCGGTTTCACGGGCGGACGTGCAACAACGGGAGGTCGCCCTGGGCGCCGCCGAGGCCAAGTTCAAGTCAGCGCAGGCCGCCTTGAGCAGCGGGCGCAACCGGCTGCAACTGTTCGGCATGACCCAGCCCGACATCGCGCGACTTGAGGAGACCGGGGTGATCCGTCCGCAAGCCGAGATCCGCGCACCCATCGGCGGCACGGTGGTCGAGCGCGGCGTCACGCTGGGCGAGACGGTCAACCCGGAGCAGTCGCACCTGTTTGTCGTGACTGATCTGCGCCAACTCTGGCTGCTGGTGGAGGTGCCGTCCGCGCAAGCCGCTGCGCTGAAAGCGGGCCAGTCCGTGACGCTGACCGATCCGGCGACCGGCCGGATTGCCACGGCGGCGCTCGATTACGTCAGCCCGGTTGCTTCACCCGGTGCGCGCACGGTACGAGCACGGGCGGTTGTGGATAACCGGGATGCCTCATGGCGGCCCGGGATGTTCGTCACAGCCAAGCTGCCGACTCGTGCAGAGGCCGTGCGGTCGGTCGCTGTACCGGCCGATGCTGTGCAGGACATCGGCGGGCAGCCGGTGGTGTTCGTGCCGGTGCCGGGCGAGTCAAACACGTTCGAGGCGCGCGAGGTGGCGGTCGGCCCGGAGATCGATGGCTGGAGGCCGGTGAAGAGCGGCTTGGTGGACGGCGAGGCGCTCGTGGTTCGAGGCGGTTTCCTGCTCAAGGCCGAGTTGGGCAAGGAGATGGCCGGGCACGACCACTCGCACTAAAGGGAAGTCCGCATGATTGAACGAATCCTAAAATACTCCGTCGAGCGGCGTCACTGGGTGGTGGCGTTGACGCTCGTGGCGGCGTTGTTCGGTGCGTGGTCGTTGTCGCAGTTGCCGATCGACGCCGTGCCGGACATCACCAACAAGCAGGTGCAAATCAACGTCGAGCATCCGGCGTTTTCCACGACCGACATCGAGCGGTTGGTGACTTTCCCGCTCGAAACGGCGCTCGCAGGCATCCCGGGGCTGGAGCACACACGGTCGATTTCACGAAACGGTTTTTGCCAGGTCACGGCGGTGTTCGATGACGCGGTGGACATTTATTTTGCGCGACAACAAATCAACGAGCGGCTCACCGCTGCGCGCGAGTCGTTGCCCTCGGGGATCAAGCCGAGGATGGGGCCGATCACCACCGGGCTTGGCGAGGTGCTCATGTGGGCGGTCGAGTTCGAGGCGCAAGCGCTTGGCCAAGCGGGCGGTTTCGTCACGCCCGGCGGCGAGCGGCTCACCAACGACGTTCAGCGCTTGGCTTTTCTGCGCACGGTGCAGGACTGGATCATCCGGCCGCAGATCAAAACCGTCCCGCTCGTGGCCGACGTCGATGCCATCGGCGGCTATGTGAAACAATATCACGTGCTGCCCCGGCTTGGGCAGTTGAGCGCGCACGGCCTGACACTCAATGACCTAGTCGCCGCGCTGGAGCGCAACAACCTCAGCCTCGGCGCGGGCTACATCGAGCGCGACGGCTCGGCGACGCTGGTGCGGGCGAGCAGCCGGCTCGACGGCTCGGCGGCCATTGCGGATGTCGTGGTGAAGCAGAGCAACGGCACGCCGATTCGCGTCGGTGACGTAGCGGAAGTCGCGCTTGGCGGCGAAATGCGCCTCGGCAGCGCCAGCATCAACGGGCATGAGGCTGTGATCGGCACGGCGATGATGCTCACTGGCGCAAACAGCCGCGCCGTGGCCAAGGCGGCGGCGGAGCAATTGACCGAGGTCAAGCGCAGCCTGCCGCCAGGCATTACCGTCCGGCCCGTGCTCGACCGATCGCGGCTGGTGAATGCCACCATTGATACCGTGGCGCACAATCTGTTTTACGGGGCGGCACTGGTGATCGCCGTGCTCTTCGGGCTGCTCGGCAACCTTCGCGCCGCGTTTCTCACCGCGTTGGCTATCCCGCTCTCGATGCTGCTCGCGGCGGCGGGGATGCACCGCGCCGGCATCAGCGGCAACCTCATGAGCCTCGGCGCGATTGACTTCGGGATCATCATCGACGGCTCGGTCATCATTGTGGAGAACTGTTTGCGCCGCCTGGCAGGCCGCCAGCGTGAATTGGGTCGCCTGCTCACGCTTGGCGAACGGCTCGACGTCGTCCGCTCCGCCTGCCACGAGGTGCGTCGTCCGTTTGTGTTCGGCGTCGGCATCATCACAGTGGTTTACCTGCCGATCCTCGCGCTCACCGGCATCGAGGGGAAACTGTTTCACCCGATGGCATTGACGGTGATCTTCGCGCTCGCTGGGGCGTTCGTGTTGTCGCTGACATTCGTGCCTGCGATGGTGGCACTGACCATTCGTGGGCGCGTTGCGGAGAGCGACAACGCGCTCATGCGAACGGCTCGGCGGGGGTATGCGCCGGTGCTGGACTTCGCGCTGCGCCGCCGGGGCGTCGTGCTCGGTGCGGCGGCGGCGATGCTGCTCGGTGCGGGAGTCTTGTTCGCAAACCTAGGGCAAGTGTTCATCCCGCAACTTGACGAGGGCGATATTGCCATGCACGCGATGCGCATTCCCGGCACCGGCATCGAGCAGTCCACCCGGATGCAACTTGAGGTCGAGCGCGCCGTGGCCAAGCTGGACGAGGTCGAGCTGGTTTTTTCGAAAACCGGCACCGCCGACCTGGCGGCCGACTCGATGCCGCCGAGCGTCTCGGACACGTTTATTATTTTCAAGCCGCGCGCCGAGTGGCCGGAGCCGCACTTGGCCAAGCGGGCGATCGAGCTAAAAGTGAGCGACGCCGTGCGCGACTTGGTCGGCAACAAATACGAATTCTCCCAGCCGATCAAGATGCGATTTCAAGAACTCATCGCCGGCGTGAGGGGCGATCTTGCGGTGAAGGTGTTCGGCGAAAACCCCGGCGAACTCCGGCGCACCGCCGAGAAAATCGCCGCCGTGATGCGCGGCGTTCCCGGCGCGGCCGACGTGAAAGTGGAGCAAACGACCGGCATGCCTGAACTGACCGTGCGGCCCAAGCTCGAAATATTGGCACGTTATGGGCTCGATGCCGCCGACGTGGTCGAGAGCGTCAACATCGCGATTGGTGGCCGTGTGGCGGGGCAGGTGTTCGATGGCGACCGGCGGTTCGACATCGTCGTGCGGTTGCCCGAGACCAAGCGGCAGCAAGCGTCCACGCTTGCGGAGTTGCCGATCCTTTTGCCGAGTGACGGGGATGAAAACGCCGCTTTTCCGCCGGTATTGCCCCTTGGCGAATTGGCTGCGGTGGTTCAAACCGAGGGGCCGTTTCAGGTCAGTCGGGAAAACAGCAAGCGCCGTGTGGTGGCGCAGTGCAACGTGCGCGGGCGCGACTTGGCCGGGTTTGTCAGCGAAGTTCGCGAGCGAGTCAACTCGGACGTGAAACTTCCCGCCGGGGCGTGGCTCGACTGGGGTGGGCAGTTCGAGAACCTTACTGCAGCGCGCCAGCGACTGGCCATCGTTGTGCCGGCTTGTTTTGCGCTGATCTTTTTGTTGCTGCACGCGGCTTTTGGCGCGGTACGCCCGGCGCTGCTCGTCTTCACCGCCGTGCCGCTGGCGCTGACCGGTGGTGTGGCGGCCCTATGGTTGCGCGGACTGCCGTTCTCCATCTCCGCCGCAGTCGGCTTCATTGCGCTCTCGGGGGTGGCGGTTTTGAACGGCTTGGTGTTGGTTACGTTCATCAATCAGCTTCGCGAGCAGGGCAGGCCGCTGGAGGCGGCCATCCGCGAAGGCGCCCTCACACGGCTACGCCCGGTGCTGATGACTGCATTGGTCGCGTCGCTGGGTTTCCTGCCGATGGCCTTGGCCACCGGCACCGGTGCGGAGGTGCAGCGTCCACTGGCCACCGTCGTGATCGGCGGCATCCTCACCGCCACCGCGCTAACGCTGGTGGTGCTGCCGGCCCTGTGTCAGCGAGTGCTGAGGCGGCAAAGTGAGCGGTGAGCAGTTGTCAGTTGGCGGCGGTGAAAAACCCGTGAGATCCTTGTCCAAAAACTGATCCTGTAAATCCTTATGAACCGTGAAAATCTGCGTCCCGTTTGGGCTTAGTTGAGTTTTACGGCTTGGCCGGTTTGGACGGACTGCTCCTCGGCGGCGCAGATTTCCACCGTGTTGAGGCCGTCAGCCGCAGAGACACTGGGCGCTTGGTCGGAGCGAATACTGTCGATGAAGTGGGCCAGCTCGCCGGCGTAACCATCCGTGCCTTCGCACTCGATGACCTGTTTTTGCTTGCCCTCCTCGAACAGCCGCAGCGGCTCGTCTTCGCGGCCGATGTCGTAGTCGGCGGTGGCCCGCTCGAAGATGACGCGGTACGACATGTTGAACCCCCAGCCGGGTGTCATCGCCCAGCTTCCCTCGGCGCTGACCTTGGCACCGGACTCGACCTCGTACTGCGTCAGCACATGGTCGATGGCGCCGCTGACCTTGGTGAAGCCGGTCGAGTAAACCGACTTTGGCCGACCGAAGACGTGTTGCACAAAGTCGGTGTCGTGCACGTGCAAGTCGAACAACGCGCCGCCGGACGTTGCGCCGTCGAAGTAGATCGCCTGTCCCCAGGCGGGAGGCTCGCCGATTCGCTGAAAATGCGCGCCAAGCACCTTGCCGTAGCGGCCGCTGTCAACCGCCTCCTTGACCCAGGCCCATTGCGGCCAAAAGCGCAGGCACATGGCCACCATGAAATGGCCCTTGGCCTGTGAGGCGGCCTCGGCGATTTCGCGGGCCTCGGCGATTTCGCGGGCGAGCGGCTTTTCGCAGATCACGTGTTTGCCCGAGGCGAGGGCCGGCTTGGTCATGCGCAGGTGCGTGCGCGTGGGGGTGCAGATGTCGATGGCATCAATCGACTCGTCGGCGAGGAGGTCGTTGAAATCCTGATACGCCTTGACCTGCGACATGTCGAGTATGACCGGTTCGCTGGAGTCGAGGTTGCCGACCGCGGCGGTGAAGTCGCCCTTGAGCCGCTCGGGGTCGAGATCGCAGATCGCGGCGACGGTCACGCCGTCGATTTGGCGGTAGGCGCGGATGTGCATCGCGGCCATGAAGCCAAGCCCGACGATGCCGATGTTGATGTTGTCGCTGGCCATATGGTTAAAGTTGGGTGACGAATTCGCGGGCAGTGCGGATGTCGGCCACGCGCTGGTTGTCGGCTTCGCGTTCGATGCAGCAGTCGCCCTCGAAACCGACCTTGGCCAAGATGGCGAAGAACGCCGGCCAATTGACCTCGCCGGTGCCGACGGTGACCTCGGCGCCCCAAGTGCCGGGCTCCTTGGTGAGTGTGGCATCCTTGATGTGGCACTGCTTGAGGAATGGCGCGAGCGTCTCGAGCGCGTCGATCGGGTCGCCCTTGTCGTAGAGCAGCATGTTCGCCGGATCGAAGTTGACGCCGACGCTTGGCCGGTCGAGTTTCTCGAGGAAGAGCCGCAGCGTGCCGGCGGTTTCCTGCCCGGTCTCGAAGCCAAGCTCGATGCCGTTGGCGTCAAACACGTCGGCGATCTGCGTGATGCGGCCAAGCAGCTTGGCAAAGCCGGGGTCGCTCTCCTCGTGCGGCAGGAAGCCGGCGTGGAAGGTGATAATCTTCAGGCCAAGCCCAGCGGCGATGCCGGCGACGGCTTGGATGTTGGCCCAGTTGGCGTCCCAATGCTCGTCCGGCACGACGCCGCCGGTTTCGCGGATGGCATCGAGCGACGAGTAATCCTCGCCGATGGTGCCGAACATTCCGGAGACGATCCCGATGCCCTCGGCGGCGAATAACTTGGCGGTGTGGCCCCATGCCCCGGGGTTTTCGCGGAGCGGGTCGAGCGCAAGCTGGACGCGCGGAATGCCGATCTCGCCAAGATGGGCGACGAGCGCCTCGGGGGTTTCCGGCTGCAGTGACCAACTGCAAACCGCCAGCCGGGATTCGATGTCGTGTGCCATTTCGTGGGGGAACGCTGAACTCGCGCTTGGCCAAGTATCCAGATTCTGCCGGAGCTGACAAGGTTTCAGTGCCAAGCGCTTGGCCACGCGCATTGCGCTTTTCTGGGTCGCGCCGAGCGGTTAGGCTCTCGCCGGTGTCTTACCAGGTCATAGCCCGCAAATACCGTCCGCAGCGCTTCTGCGATGTCGTCGGTCAGGATCACGTCAGCCAGACGTTGGCCAACGCCATCAGCGGCGAGCGCGTCGCGCACGCCTATTTGTTCTGCGGGCCGCGTGGCACCGGCAAGACGACCTTGGCGCGGATTTTTGCCAAGTGCCTGAACTGCACCGACGGTCCGAAGGTCGACTTCCCCGATGACGATTCCAAGTGCATCGAGATCGCCGAGGGCCGCTCGATCGACGTGCTCGAGATTGACGGTGCCAGCAACAACGGCGTCGAACAGGTGCGTGAACTGCGCGAGACCTGCGTGTACGCGCCGGCCTCGTCGAAGTTCAAAATCTACATCATCGACGAGGTGCACATGCTCACCACGGCGGCGTTCAACGCGCTGCTCAAGACGCTCGAGGAGCCTCCGGCGCACGTGAAGTTCATGTTCGCCACCACCGAGCCGGAGAAGGTGCTGCCGACAATAATGTCCCGCTGCCAACGCTTCGATCTCCGGCGCATCCCGGTGAATCTCATCGCCGGGCATCTCAAGTACATTTGCGGCGAGGAAAAGGTCACGATCGACGAGGGAGCGCTGTTCGCCATCGCGCGCGGCGCGGAAGGCTGCATGCGCGACGCCGAGTCGGCGCTTGACCAGCTTATCAGTTTTTGCGGCGACAACATCACCGAGCCGGACGTGCTGTCGATGTTCGGCCTGACGGCGCAGGGGCAGTTGTTCGCGCTCGCGGAGGCCGTCCTCACCGGCGACTCGACAAAGACGCTGACCGAGTTAAACGCGCTCGCCAACCAGGGCAAGGATCTCGGCCGGCTGGTCGGTGACCTGCTGGGGCACATCCGCAACCGCCTCGTGTTCGTCGTGTCAAAGGGCGACCTCTCGCTGCTCGAGATAAGCGAAGCCGAGGCCGGCGCCCTCCAGGCCGGGGCCAAGTTGGCCGACGAACAAGCATTGGTACGGGTGCTGGATGTGCTGACTGATTGCGAGGGCCGTCTGCGCCTGGCCACGTCAAAAAAGATTTTGATCGAAGTGTCACTGCTCAAGGCGGCGCAGGCCAAGTCGGCACTGGGCATCGACGAGGTGCTTGGCCAACTGCAAAAACTGCGAGACAACGAGCCGCCATCCGCAGGCCAAGCGCCCGCCGGCGCGCCGAAACCGGCACCCGAGCCAAGCGCACCGGCCAAGCCGACCCCTAAGGCCGCGCCACCGCCGACTGTTGACAAGCCGGCGGAGGCGGTCGATTTGCAGGCGATTTGGGCGCAGCTCACCGCTGCCGCGAGCAAGGCCAGCCCGTTCATGCAGACCTACTTTCAACAGGCGCACGCTGTGTCATTTTCAAAAGGCATCTTTGTAATCGGCGTCACCGGGGAGCACCTCGCGTTGGTGGACAACCAGCGGAACCACGAGATGCTTGCGGAACAACTCGCCGCGCTTGGCCATGCGGATGTGCAGTTCCGTTTCACCAGCGAGCCTCCTCCCGAAGGCCGGGCACCGGCCCCAGCGCTCGAGCCGATCGACGAACCGCAGGCTGCGAGCCGCGCGAAGCTGGGGAAGACCACGACCGCTCCCCAGCCGGAGAAGCTTGACCCGGAGGAATTCAAAAACGATCCACTCATTCAAAAGGCGCTGGAACTGTTCCGGGGCCGAATCGTCGAGGTGCGGAAATGACCCGAAAAATTTAACATGGCAAGCATTGGAAAATTGATGAAACAGGCCGCAAAGATGCAGCGGCAAATGCAGGAGGCTCAAGCGCAATTGGCCGACCAAATCGTCGATGCCTCAAGCGGCGGCGGCGCGGTCAAGGTCACGGCCAGCTGCGACGGCGTGGTCAAGTCGATCCGGATCGACCCCGACGCCGTGGACGCGGAGGACATCTCGATGCTGGAGGACATGGTGCTCGGCGCGGTCAACCAGGCGCTCGATAAGGGGCGCGAAACGCAGTCTGCCGAGATGGGCAAACTCACCGGCGGCATGGGCGGCGGCATGGGCCTGCCGGGGCTCTGATTTTGGCCAGTGACCTCGCTCCCCGAACCGCTTGCGGTGTTGGTGGCGGAACTCAACCGCCTGCCGGGCATCGGCCCGCGTTCCGCCGAGAGGCTCGCCCTTCACTTGATTCAAGCAGACAGCGCCGTGGCCAAGCGCTTGGCCAACGTGTTGATCACTTCGCGCGACAGAATCATCGAGTGCGCGCAGTGCGGCGGCTTGGCCGAGAAATCGCCGTGCAGCGTTTGCGCCAACCCGGCGCGCGACGAGCGAACCGTCTGCGTCGTTGAGCGCGCGGTCGATATTTTGAATGTCGAGAAGTCTGGCGCGTTCCGCGGTCACTACCACGTGCTCGGCGGCAAAATCTCGCCGATGAACGGCATTGGCCCGGAGGAATTGCGGGTGGCTCAACTCGAGCAGCGCTTGGCCAACGGGACGATCGACGAAGTCATCATCGCGCTGGGCACCGACGTGGAGGGCGACGCCACCGGTCACTACTTGGCCAAGCGCTTGGCCAAGCCGGGCGTGAAAGTGACGCGCATCGCCCACGGTTTGCCGGCGGGGAGCGGGCTGGAGTTCGCCGACGAGTTGACGCTGAGCCAGGCGCTCGAAGGCCGCCGCGAGATGGACGCAAAGTAATTCATGAGCGAACAAAAGGTTGTTGTTTTTGACCTCGGAAAGGTGCTGGTTGATTTCGATTACAGCATCGCCATTCGCCGGTTCGCCGAGCGCAGCGAGGCCGGGCTGGAGCAAATCCAGCGCTTGGTCGACTCGCCGATCCAGATCGATTACGAGTCAGGCAAAATCACGACCGACGAATTTTATGCGGCGATCCGCGATGGGGCCGGGTTTCGCGGCGACCGCGCGGAGTTCGTCAGCATCTTCGCCGATATTTTTTCGCCGATGGAAACGATGATCGAGTTTTTCGAGCGACTGAAACCATTCGGTATCCCGACCTGCGTTTTTTCCAACACCAACGAAATTGCGATCGGACACATCCGCGAAGGGTTTCCGTTTTACAGTCTGTTTGACAATTACGTGTTGTCGTTCGAGGAAGGCGGCATGAAGCCGGACGAGGCGATTTACGACGTGGTCGAGCAGCGCACCGGCGAGAGCGGTGCGGCCATCCTCTACATCGACGACCGCCCGGAAAACATCGAGATCGGCAGGGGCAGGGGATGGCAAACGATCCTGCAGGACGGCGAGGCCGCCTCGGTGGCGCGGGCCGAGTCGCTGCTTGGGATTTAAGCGTTCAGTGCGTTGGCGGCGGCTCCGTAGGCACCGGCGAGGTCGCCCAGTTGCGCGGGCAGCAGCTTAATCTCGTAGTCGTCGGTCTTCCAGAGCAGTGGGTCGAGGTACTCTCGCAGCGGCACGAAAAGCCGGTCGCCGGCCTTGGCAATTCCGCCGCCGAGGATGACCGCTTCCGGGTCGAGGATGTTTGAGAACGAACAGATCGCCGTGGCCAGTCCCTTGACCGACTTGAGCCAGATTTTCTCCGCCTCGTCGTCGCCGTTCTCAATCGCCTCCAGCATTTCCCCTGTGTGGGTGAAACGGCCGTTGGATCGCTCCGTAATGCTGCAGTTGCCAATCGCCAACTCGAGGCTGCTCGGGCATCCGCAATCGTCCGGCGGGCCGTCCGGGCCAAGGCTGGTGTGGGCAAAGTGACCGGCTTTGCCGGTGCGCCCGCGCAGCAGCTTGCCCTCGACGAGCGCCGCGCCGCCAACGCCCGTGCCGAGCGTCAGCAGGATGACGGTCTGGAATCCCTTCGCCGCCCCGAGCCAAGCTTCGCCGAGGAGGGCGGCGTGGCCGTCGTTCAACACCGGGATCGCCTTGTCGAAATCAAAAAACTTTTGCCAATTCAAGCCGACAAGACCCTCGAGCCGTACCGGCATGTGTGTGATGCAACTGCCGTCCGGCGCCGCCAGCCCCGGCGCCGAAAAACCCATGTTGTCCGGCTTGCCGTCCTGATCCTTCTCGATTGATTGAACGAGTTCACGGAGGCGATTGGCCCATTCCATATCCGCATCGGCGTCGAAGGGTAGATTGTGCTTGGTCAACGTTTTGCCGTCCGGCGTGACGGCGACTGCCTTGACGCATGAGCCGCCGAGGTCGATCCCGATTGTGTAACTCATTCGATCCCCTCGCTGACACTCCAGCCGCCATCGACCGCCAGCACTTGGCCGGTCACGAACTTGGCGGCGTCGGACATCAGGAAAACCGTCGCGCCGTCCAAGTCCTCCGGCACGCCGATCCGGCCGCCATCCAGCGGTTGTTTGTGTTTGATGAAGCTCATGATTTCGTCGTTCGCTTGGGCGCGGCCGGACATCGGCGTGGCAACGAGCGCCGGTGCGACGGCGTTCACGCGGATGTTTTGCGAGGCGTAGTGCGCCGCCGCTGACTTGGTGAGGCCAACGATCCCCGCCTTGGCCGCCGCGTAGGCGTGCGTGGCGAATTGTCTCGGGGCGGGGGAGTCGGCCAGCACGGAAGTCATGTTGAGAATCACGCCGCCTCGGCCAAGCGCAGCGAACTCTCGCAGCGCGGCGCGGTTCGAGTTGAAAACGGATGTGAGGTTCAGGTCGATCGTCTGCCGCCAGCCGTCGTCGCTGATCCCGTGCAGCGGCCCGTCGCCCATGCTGCGCCCACTGCCACCGGCAACGTGATACAGGCCGTCGAACCCACCGAACTCCCGCTTGGCCAAGCCGATCGCCTCGGCAGCGGTTTGCGGATCCGTCGCATCGCCGGCCAAGCCGTGCACCGCTTGGCCAAGTGCCGACTCCGCTTGGCTCACACTGTCGGCATTTCGTCCGACCACGACCACTCGCGCCCCCTCGCCGACGAACGCCTTGGCGGCGGCCAAGCCCAGCCCAGTCGTCCCACCGACGATGACGATAGTCTTGTTGTCAAGTTGCGGCACGCGGTTAATTTTCCTTGTGCCAGCGAGGCCGGTTGCGGCGCTTGTGCGGCGGTTGGTTCGCTTCCACAAAAGCGATCATGTCCTGAATCGCCAGCCAGCGCTCCTTCGGATCCCACGCCCGTTCGCGCTTCAACTCCTCCCGTTGCTTGACGTCGTCCATCTTCTACAGCCCAAGTTTTTTGAAGCGGGACTCGATGTGTTTGTAGTGGAAGTCGGTGGTGCAGATGGACTCAAGTTCGCCCTTTTTGAAATGCTTGGCGACCTCAGGATCTGACAAAAGTTGCGTGAGAAAATCGGCGTCGTCGCGGCCGTCGTGCTTGGTTTTCCACGTCTCCATCGCGTTGCGTTGGACGAGCGAGTACGACTCTTCGCGGGTGAGTCCCTTGCGGATGAGCGCGAGCAGCACGGACTGCGAGTTCCACATGCCCAGCGATTGGCCAAGGTTTTTGACCATGTTTTTCGGGTACACGATCAATCCCTTGGTGAGGTCGGTCAGCTTGTTGAGCATGTAGTTGAGCAGCGTGCAGGAGTCGGGGAAAATCACGCGCTCGACGGAGCTGTGGCTGATGTCGCGTTCGTGCCAAAGGGCGACGTTCTCGAGCGCGGCGAGCGCGTTGCCGCGCAGCACGCGGGCCAGGCCGGTGAGGCGTTCGCCGGTGATGGGGTTGCGCTTGTGCGGCATGGCGCTCGAGCCTTTTTGGCCCTTGGCAAAATACTCCTCGACCTCGAGGACCTCGGTGCGCTGGAGGTGCCGGAACTCGGTCGCCCACCGCTCAATGCTCGCGCCGACGAGGGCGACGGTAGTCATGAACTCGGCGTGAATATCCCGCTGCACAACCTGTGTCGCGATCGGCGCGGCCTTGAGGCCAAGCTTGCGGCAGACGAACGATTCGATCTTTGGCGAGAGATGGGCGTTGGTGCCGACCGCGCCGGAGAGCTTGCCGATGGCGACGCGCGGCTTGAGGGTCTCGAGTCGCTCGAGCGCGCGGCCAAACTCGTCGAACATCAGCGCCATCTTGAGGCCGAACGTCGTCGGCTCGGCGTTGATGCCGTGGCTGCGGCCGATCATCGGCGTGAACTTGTGCTTGCGCGCCTTGGCGGCAATGACTTTGCGGAGGCGCTTCACGTCGGCGATGAGAATTTTCACCGACTCGCTCATTTGCACGGCAAACGTGGTGTCGATGATGTCGCTGCTCGTCAGCCCATAGTGCAGCCAGCGGCTCGCTGGTTCGCCGATATTCTCGCTGACGTTCGTGGTGAACGCGATGACGTCGTGGTTGAGCGTGCTCTCAAGTTCGCGGCAGCGCGCGATGCTGAACGATGCCTTGGCCTTCATCTGCTTCAGATGCGCCTTGGGCACGAGACCCTCGCTGCAGAGCGCCTCGGCGGCGAGCAGCTCAACCTCCAGCCAGATTCCGAGCTTTCGCTGTTCAGTCCAGATGTCCCGCATCTCGGGACGGGTGTAGCGTCCAATCATCCACCGACAGGATAACGGACTTGGCCAAGCGCGGCGAGTGAGATGTGTCCCGCGCCGCTTGACCGCGCAGGGCGGCGGTGCCAAAAATGCCGCATGCGCCATTCTCTTTTTGTTGTCGCCGGACTGGCCTTGGCCGCCTCGCTTGAAGCGCGGGATTATCACATTCACACTTGGACGAAACACCAAGCCACTCCGCACTTTTGGGCCGAGGGCGGTGCCGCCGGGGATTTCAACCGCGACGGCCACGCCGATCTCGTCGTCGGCCCTTACTGGTACGCCGGGCCGGACTACAAGCAGCGCCACGAGATTTATCCCGCCACCGAGTCGTTCAAGCTGAAGAGCGCCGATGGCAAGGAAACCACCGTGCCCGGTTTCGCCGGTGCGCTCAGTGGGCGCAACGCCTACTCGCAGAATTTTTTGTGCTTCGTTTACGACATCAACGGCGATGAGTGGGACGACGTGCTGGTGCTGGGCTTTCCCGGCGCGGAGTCGCCGTGGTACGAAAATCCAAAAGGCAAACCGCGCCACTGGAAGAAGCACATCGCGCTGGCCATCACCGACAACGAGTCGCCGCACTTCACCGACATCACCGGCGACGGCAAGCCGGAGATTGTCTGCAACTCAAAAGGCCACTTCATTTACGCCGAGCCGAATCGGCATCACCCGGATCAGCCGTGGACGGTTCACCGCGTCACGCCCAAGGGCGGTTGGCAGCGGTTCACGCACGGCATGGGCGTGGGGGATGTCAACGGCGACGGCCGCCGCGACATCATGGAGAAAAACGGATGGTGGGAGCAACCGGCGTCGCTTGAGGGCGATCCGCAATGGGCGTTTCACGCGTTCCCGTTTTCGCCCGGCGGCGGCGCGCAGATGTACGCCTACGACGTGGACGGCGACGGCGACAACGACGTGATCACCTCGCTCGCTGCGCACGGCTACGGTCTGTGCTGGTATGAAAACCAGCCGAAAGACGGCGGCATCACATTCGTCGCGCACACGTTCATGAACGCCAAGCCGGAGGAGAACCGGTACGGCGTCAAGTTCAGCCAACTGCACGCGATCGACCTTGTGGACATGAACCGGGACGGCTTGCTCGACATCGTGACTGGCAAGCGCTTTTGGGCGCACGGCCCGCGCGGTGACGCCGAGCCGAACGCAGCGGCAGTGCTGTACTGGTTCGAGTTGCGCCGAACGAAAAAGAACGGCGTGGATTGGGTGCCGCATTTGGTCGACAACGACTCCGGAATCGGAACACAAGTGATGGCCGTCGACATGAATGCCGACGGCTGGCCGGACATCGTCGTCGGCAACAAAAAGGGGGCATTCGTCCACATCCAGTCGCCAAAAAAAGTGAGTCGCAAAGAGTGGCGGCAGGCTCAGCCAAAGTCGCATAAAGCCGATTGACAATCCACGCGCTCAAGACAACCTTCCCGCTGTTATGAAAACAACCTGGATAACCTCGCTGACACTGGCGATTGGTCTGTGTGCCTGCGACGGTTCGAGTGAGACACCCAAGGATGAAACGCCCGAAAAAGAGGAATCATCCTCAGCCGGCAATCCATTGACCGCACCACTGGATTACGTAGGCGCAGTGGGCAAAGCCAAGAAATCCTCGGAGAAAAGGCTCAACTTGGCCAATATCCAGAACGCTATCAAGATGTTCAAAGCAGTCGAAGGCCGATATCCCAAGGCCCTCAATGAATTGGTGACCGAAGGCTACTTCCCAAGGCCGCCGCGTCCCCCTCGCGGCATGCGTTACGTTTACAATCCGAAAACTGGTCAGGTAGGTGTCCGTTAAACCAAGCCCTTGGCCAAGCGGAAGCGATCCCGTTGACATCCGGCCAATGCAGAGGCATTCTCCTGTGACAACGCGACCTTCGTCGCTTTGGTTTTTTTCATGAGTCATAATGCGTTTAATTCGTTGCGATCGTTTGATCTTGGGAATGGTCAACAGGGCAAATTTTACTCGCTACCGGCGCTCGCTGAGGCCGGCTTGGGCGATGTCTCTCGCCTCCCGGTTTGTATCCGACTGGTTTTGGAGTCGGTGCTGCGCAATTGCGACGGCCAAAAGGTCACGGAGGAGAACATCCGCCAACTCGCCGGGTGGCAGGCCAAGGCGCAGCGCACGGAGGAGATTCCGTTCACCGTCGCCCGGATTGTGTTGCAGGATTTCACCGGCGTGCCGTTGCTGGTGGACTTGGCCGCGATGCGCTCGGCGGCGGCGCGGCTGGGCAAAGACCCGAAGATCATCGAGCCGTTGGTGCCGGTGGACTTGGTGGTCGATCACTCGGTGCAGGTCGACTTCGCCGGCTCGGCGGATGCGATGGACAAAAATCTCGACTTGGAGTTCACGCGCAACCGCGAGCGTTACCAGTTTTTGAAGTGGGGCATGCAGGCGTTCGACACGTTCAAGGTCGTGCCGCCGGGCATCGGCATCGTGCACCAGGTGAACCTCGAGTTTCTCGCGCGCGGCGTGTTGAGCGACGCGGACGGCGTCTATTATCCGGACACGCTGGTCGGCACCGACTCGCACACGACGATGATCAACGGCCTGGGCATCGTTGGATGGGGCGTCGGCGGCATCGAGGCCGAGGCCGGGATGCTGGGTCAGCCGGTTTACTTCCTGACGCCGGACGTCGTCGGTGTTCGGCTCGAGGGCGCGCTGCGCGAGGGTGTCACCGCGACCGACCTGGCGTTGACCGTCACTGAGATGCTGCGCTTGGCCAAGGTGGTCGGGAAGTTCGTCGAGTTTTACGGTGAGGGAGCGAAGCAGTTGCCGCTGACGGATCGGGCCACCATCGCCAACATGGCGCCGGAGTACGGCGCAACGATGGGCTTCTTCCCAATCGACGAGGAGACGGTCAACTACCTCCTCGCCACCGGCCGGGCCGAGGAGCATTGTGCGACATACGAAAATTATTACAAGGCACAGGGCCTGTTCGGCATGCCGGGCGAGGGCGAGATCGATTACTCGGTGAACCTCACGCTCGATCTGGGCTCGATTCAGTCGAGCGTGGCAGGGCCGAAGCGACCACAGGATCGCATCGAGGTGCCGAACCTCGGCAGCAAGTTTGCGGAACTCTTTTCGCAGCCGGTCGCCGAGGGCGGCTTCGGCCGGGACAGCGGCGACTTGGCCGGTGTCACCGCCGACGTGCCGGTGCAAAACAACGGCACCGCCACGCTTGGCCACGGTGGCGTGGTCATCGCCGCGATCACGAGCTGCACGAACACATCCAACCCAAGCGTAATGTTGGCGGCCGGTCTGCTGGCCAAGCGCGCAGTCGAGCGCGGCTTGAAACTGGCGCCGTTGGTGAAGGCGTCGCTCGCGCCGGGCTCGCGTGTGGTGAGCGATTACCTCGACAAAACCGGCCTGCAGCCGTACCTCGACCAGCTTGGTTTCAACCTCGTCGGCTACGGTTGCACGACGTGCATAGGCAACTCCGGCCCGCTCGATGCCGGAATCGAAAAGGCGATTCTCGACAACAATCTCGTCGTCGCCTCGGTGCTTTCCGGCAATCGCAACTTCGAGGCGCGCATTCACCAAAACGTGCGCGGCAACTTCCTGATGTCGCCGCCGCTCGTGGTGGCGTTCGCGCTGGCCGGGCGGGTGAACATCGACTTGACGACCGAGCCGCTTGGCCAAGCGGAGGACGGCTCGGATGTGTTTTTACGCGATCTTTGGCCAAGCTTGGACGAAGTGCGCGACCACATGCAGACGGCGCTCCAGCCGGAAGTGTTCCGTAAACTGTACAGCAACTTTGCCGATCAAAACCCGAAGTGGAACGAGATTCCGTCGAGCGTCGGGCACGCCTACGAGTGGGACGACGCGAGCACGTACATTCAGGAACCACCGTTTTTCGAAGGCTTCGGAATGGAGCCCGGCGCGATCGCCGAGATCACCGGGGCGCGGCCGCTTGGCGTGTTTGGCGACTCAGTGACGACCGACCACATTTCGCCGGCTGGCGCGATTAAACCGGACTCGCCGGCGGGACGCTATCTCGTCGACAACAGCGTTGAGCAGGCAAGTTTCAACAGCTACGGCTCGCGCCGGGGCAACGACCGCGTGATGACGCGCGGCACGTTCGCCAACGTGCGCATCAAAAACCTGATGGTGCCCGGCACCGAGGGTGGCGTGACCCGGCACCAGCCAAGCGGCGAAACGATGGACATTTTCGACGCCGCAACGAAGTACCGCGAAGAGGGCACGCCGTTGGTGGTCATCGGCGGCAAGGAGTACGGCACCGGCAGTTCGCGCGACTGGGCGGCTAAAGGCACGCGGTTGCTCGGCGTGAAGGCGGTTGTCTGCGAGAGCTTCGAGCGCATCCACCGGTCAAACCTGATCGGCATGGGTGTGTTGCCGCTGCAATTCAAGGACGGCACCGGCGTCGGCAGCCTGAACCTCGACGGCACGGAACAATTTGACGTGCTTGGGTTGGGCGACGACCTGAAGGCGCAGCAGGAGTTGACACTGCGAATCACCCGCGCCGACGGGGCGGCCGAGGAGGTGCCCGTGCTTTGCCGGATCGATACCGATATTGAGGTCGAGTACTACCGGCACGGCGGGATTCTCTCCTACGTGCTGCGGCAACTGGTGGCAAACGGCTGACGGGGATTCAGTTTTTTCGCTGTTTTGGCTTGCCTTTTTGGGCTGTCCTGCAATTGATTCCCGCCCTGTTTATGAGCGAGTCGAACGAACCAGACATCATGTACCACGGCGCCGAGTGGTTTGAAAAAAACAAGGGCAAACTATTGTACGGCGCGCTGGCTGTCATTATTGCTGCCGGAGGAATCCAGTTTTATAGGAGGGACACGGCACAAACCAAGGCTGCCTCCGAGTCGGCGCTGTTCGCTGTCCAGTATCTGGACGCGACGAACTTGGAGGAAATAGCCGGGGCTTACGCGAAGGTGAGCACCGATCAGGCGGGCAAACCGGTCGCCGAGCGGGCGTTGATCCTAAGCGCGAAAACGTGGCTTGAGGCGGCGGACTACGACAAGGCGCAGGCGGCATTCAAAAGCTACCTTGGCCAACACGCCGATGGGTCTTGGGCGGATGAAGCCAAGCTTGGCCAGGCGATTTGCCAGGAAGTCAAGGGCGACCCCACCGGGGCGATCAGCGAGTACCAAAGCTTGATCAACTCGACCAATGCCATCATCAAGAATCGAGCGACGTCGCTGCTTGAGGCGGCGCAAACCAAGCTCGATCCGCTTGTGGCAAAACCGAAGCCACCGGTTCAACCCGAGGCACCCAAGCCGGAAGCACCTGCTGCCCTGCCAGCGCCGGTCGCTCCGGACAACAAGTAACTCCCGCAGAGTCGTGAACATCGCAATCATTGGAACCGGCTATGTCGGCTTGGTGACCGGTGCCTGTTTTGCCGAGGTTGGCCACAGTGTTATCTGCGTCGACTGCGACGAGGCCAAGGTCAAGTTGCTGCAGGGCGGCGGCATCCCGATCTTCGAGCCGGGCCTCGAGGAGATGGTCAAAAAGAATGTGGCCGAGGGGCGGCTCATCTTCACCGCGAGCACGGCGGAGGGGGTGGAAAAATCGGATGTCATTTTCATCGCCGTGCCGACACCCCCACTCGACGACGGGTCGGTTGATCTCAGCTTTATCGAGCGAGTGGCCCGCGACATCGCTGATGCAACAACCACCTACAAGGTCGTCGTCGACAAGAGCACCGTGCCGGTCAAGACCGGCGAGAAAGTCGCCGAGACGATCAAGCGCTACTGCAAGGCGGATTGCGATTTTGATGTCGTTAGTAATCCGGAATTTCTGCGCGAAGGCTTTGCGGTGGAAGACCTTATGAATCCGGATCGCATCGTGGTTGGCACGCGGTCGGATAAGCCCGTGGCGGCGATGCGGGAGATTTACGAGCCGTTCAACGCGCCGATTATTTTCACCGACATCAACTCGGCGGAGTTGATCAAGCACGCCGCCAACTCGTTCCTCGCGATGAAGATTTCGTACATCAACGCCGTGGCGGCCATCTGCGAGGCGACCGGCGCGAACGTCGAGGAAGTGGCAACCGGGATCGGCATGGACGAGCGTATTGGCCGCCGGTTCCTCAACGCGTCGCTTGGCTTTGGCGGGAGTTGTTTCCCGAAAGACTTGAGCGCGTTCATCCGCATCAGCGACGACCTTGGCTACGATTTTGGGTTGCTGAAAAAAGTGCAGGAAATCAACGCAGCACAGATGGATCGATTCCTGAAAAAGATCACCGACACGCTGTGGATTTTGAAGGACAAAACCATCGGCGTGCTGGGTTTGGCGTTCAAGCAGAACACGGACGATGTCCGCATGTCGCCGGCGATCGAGGTTTGCCAGCGCTTGCTGAAGGAAGGGGCGACGCTGCGCGTGCACGATCCCAAGGCGATGGAGAAAGCCAGGGAGTTGCTGCCGGCGGAGGGGGTTACGTATGTCGATGACATGGACAGCGTGGCTGACGGTTGTGACGCGCTTGTGGTGGCGACCGAGTGGCCGCAGTTCAAGGAGCTGGACTTGGCCAAGGCGCGGGACGCGATGACGTCGCCGATCCTGTTCGACGGGCGAAACCTGTTTGACCCGGCGGAGATGGAGCAGCTTGGTTTCACCTACAAGAGCATTGGCCGTTAAGCCCATCGACGTCGCTGCCGGACTGGTTTTTCACCAGCAAAAACTTCTCATCACCCAACGCCTCGAAGGCAGTCACTTGGCTGGCTTGTGGGAATTCCCCGGCGGCAAACGCGAGCCGGGCGAGACGTTTGAGGGTTGCCTCGTTCGGGAACTTCGCGAGGAACTGGGCGTCGAGGTTGCGCTTGGCCAGGCGTTTGAGGAGATCACCCACGACTACCCCGGGAAAACCGTTCACCTGAAATTCTTCCTTTGCCGATTGGCCAAGGGCGAGCCGCGCGCCATCGGCTGCGCCGCGTACGAATGGGCCACGAGAGAGGGCTTGGCCAAGCGCGATTTCCCTTCGGCCGATGAACGACTGCTTGAGCGCTTGGTTGACACTGCGGCACTCTGGCGGTAGCAATCTTGCAGCGACCAAAAGTGTCTTGGCAGTATTGCTCAAGAAATATTGGCTTTTGTCGATAATCAACACGGTATTTCTTATCTTTAGTGCCAGCTTAGCTTTAAATATCGCTGAAGGACTTGTTTATAATCTGAATAGAGGCGGAATTTCCGGACATAATTGCGTGCGTTTCCAGTGATATAGCGCTTTTCCTGAATGAGGATGAGCAATTTTCGGGTTGATGAATTCAGGGAGCTGGAGGGGGTCGGCGACTTTGGTCAGTCACGATGTTGAAAGTCGGCTGGAGCGCTTGGCCAAGCTGCTCGATCCGTATGCCCCCGGGTCTCTGGGTCATGACTTGAAATCCAAAAAATCAAGCAGACAGCAACTGACCCATGACCTAGCCAACGAGTTGTATGACCGTTTTTGGGAACATTGGAAACAGTTCCATTTGGAGAAACAGTGGTTCGAACTCGAAGGGATTTCGTCCTACTACCACTTGTCCCGCATTGGGGCGCATAGTTCCCATAATTCCGCCGGGGATCATCATTAGCTTGAGGTTTGCAGCCGGATTGGGTATGGCCAAGCGCCCGATTTGTGGAAGGTCAAGCGTTCAAACTTCATTCACCCTTCGAGCCGGCGGGGGATCAGCCCGAGGCGATCCGGAAACTGACCGCTGGTTTGCTCGCCGGTGAACCACACCAGACGTTGCTTGGTGTCACCGGATCCGGCAAGACGTTCACCGTGGCCAACGTCATCCGCAACCTCAACCGGCCGACACTCATCATCTCCCACAACAAGACCTTGGCCGCTCAGTTATACGCCGAGTTCAAGGGGTTCTTCCCGGAAAACGCCGTCGAGTATTTTGTAAGTTACTTCGACTACTACCAGCCGGAAGCCTACATCCCGCAGACCGACACGTTCATTGAGAAGGACTCGAGCATCAACGACGAAATCGAGCGTCTACGCCTTTCGGCGATGAGTTCGCTCCTCGCCCGGCGCGACGTGATCGTCGTCGCCAGCGTCTCGTGCATCTACGGTGTCGGCGAAAAAAGCGACTTTGAGGAAATGGTCATCCGCCTCGGCGTCGGCGAGGAGTTTGGGCGGCAACGCCTGCTGGCGCGCTTGGTTGAGATTCAATACGAGCGCAATGATATCCAGTTTGAGCGCGGCCAATTTCGCGTGCGCGGCGACACGGTCGAGATTCGCCCTGCGGAAACCGAAGAGGGGATTCGCGTCGAGTTTTTCGGCGACGAGATCGATCGCATCACCCGGTTCGACCCGCTGACCGGGAACACGCTCGAGCCGTTGCCGGGCGTGATCGTCTTTCCCGGCAAGCAGTTCATCACGCCGATGGAGAACATCAAGCGCGCCCGCGAGACCATTCGGGACGAGCTTGGCCAACGCGTGGCCGAGTTAGAGAAAAACGGCAAACTGCTTGAGGCCCAGCGCATCCGCATGCGCACCGAGTACGACCTCGAGATGATGCTTGAGATGGGTTTCTGCTCCGGCATCGAGAATTATTCGCGCCACCTCAACGCCCGCCCGCCCGGCTCGCGCCCGAGCACGCTGATCGATTTTTTTCCAAAGGATTTCCTGCTGGTGATCGACGAGTCGCACGCCACCGTCCCTCAGATCGGTGGGATGTTTGCCGGTGATCGCTCCCGCAAGACGGTCTTGGTCGAGCACGGTTTTCGCCTGCCCAGCGCCTTGGACAACCGGCCGCTGAATTTTACCGAGTTTCAGTCGCTCCAAAACCAGACGCTCTACCTCAGCGCCACGCCTGCCCAGCGCGAGATCGAGTGGGCCAAGGGCCAAGTGGTCGAGCAGATCGTCCGGCCGACCGGGCTTATCGATCCGCGGATCACCCTCAAGCCGCTCAAGGGCCAGATCGACGACCTCATCGAGGAGGCCCGAAAGTGTGTGGACGAGGGCGAGCGCGTGCTCGTCACGACGTTGACCAAGCGCACCGCCGAGGAGTTGACCGACTACCTTGCTGACATCGGCGTTAAGGTCCGTTATCTGCACAGCGACATTGGCGCGATCGAACGGGTCGAGATTTTGCGAGCACTGCGCCACGGCGAGTTCGACGTGCTCGTGGGCATCAACCTGCTGCGGGAGGGGTTGGATATTCCCGAGGTGTCGCTGGTCGCCATCCTCGACGCCGACAAGGAAGGGTTCTTGCGCTCGACAACGAGCCTGGTGCAAACCGCCGGCCGTGCGGCGCGACACTTGAACGGGCATGTGATCCTTTACGCCGACAAAAAAACCCGGAGCATCCGCGAGTTCTTGCGCATCTGCGAGTACCGCCGCAAACGGCAGATTGCCCACAACGAAAAGCACGGCATCACGCCCCAGAGCGTAAGCCGCCCGATCGAGCAGCGCCTGGGCGACCGCTTCGGCGGCCAGCAGGCCAACGCGGCGACACTGCGCGAGTCAGTGGATGACCTCGACGTCGTCGATACCATTCGTGAACTGGAAAAAGAGATGATCGAGGCTGCGGAGAAACTGGAATTCGAAAAAGCCGCGCTACTGCGCGACCAGGTCAGCGAACTCAAAAACCTAACCGGCGACCCGGCGGAAAACGCCCCCAAGCCAAGCGCCGTCACCTACCTCCCAAAAAAGAAAACCAAGCGCAAAAACTGATCCCAGCGCTTGGCCAAGCGCTAGGTTTCAGGAAAAGCCTCACCGTAAACCCGCTCAAAAAGACGGCGTTTTCGCTCGGTTTCCGTCAAGCCGTCAGGGAATGAGGCCAGCATCATGCGCCGGGCGACATCGAACATTCGCGACCCCATTCAAAACCGTTCCTCGCCGGATAACGCCATCAAGCGATCACGCACCATCTGCTTAACTTCAGGCGGTGTGTCGTTCAAGGGTTATTCCCCCAATTACGCTTTGGAGTAAACCTCTGCGCCTTGCTTGGTGAACTCGGCGGACTTTTCGCGCATGCCTTCCTGCAGGGCCTCGTCCTCGGTGTAGCCTTTTTCGGCGGCGTATTTTCGGACGTCCTCGGTGATTTTCATCGAGCAGAAGTTGGGGCCGCACATGCTGCAAAAGTGCGCGGTCTTGGCGCCGTCGGCAGGGAGAGTTTCGTCGTGGAATTCCCGCGCGCGTTCCGGGTCGAGGCCGAGGTTGAACTGGTCCTCCCAGCGGAACTCGAATCGCGCCTTGCTCAAGGCGTTGTCGCGGAACTGTGCGCCGGGGTGGCCCTTGGCCAGGTCGGCGGCGTGCGCGGCGATTTTGTACGTGATGACGCCTTCCTTTACGTCCTGTTTGTTCGGCAGGCCAAGGTGTTCCTTGGGAGTGACATAGCAGAGCATCGCGCAGCCGTACCAGCCGATCATCGCCGCGCCGATGCCGCTGGTGATGTGGTCGTAGCCGGGGGCGATGTCGGTCGTCAGCGGGCCAAGCGTGTAGAAGGGAGCCTCGTCGCACCACTCGAGCTGCTTGGTCATGTTGTCGTGGATCATGTGCATCGGAACGTGGCCGGGGCCTTCGTTCATCACCTGGACGCCAAGCTCCCAGGCGCGCCGGGTCAGGTCGCCTTGCACCTTGAGCTCGGCGAACTGCGCCTCGTCGTTGGCGTCGGCGATGGAGCCGGGGCGGAGGCCGTCGCCGATGCTGAAGCTCACGTCGTAGGCGGCGCAGATTTTGCAGATGTCATCCCAATGTGTGTAGAGGAAACTCTCGGTGTGATGCGCGAGGCACCACTTGGCCATGATCGATCCGCCCCGGCTGACGATGCCGGTGAGGCGCTTGGCTGTCATCGGCACGAAGCGCAGCAGCACGCCGGCGTGAATGGTGAAATAGTCGACACCCTGCTCGGCCTGCTCGATGAGTGTGTCGCGGTAAATCTCCCAAGTCAGGTCTTCGGCTTTGCCGTCCACTTTCTCGAGTGCCTGATAAATCGGCACAGTGCCGATCGGGACGGGCGAGTTGCGAATGATCCATTCGCGGGTGGCGTGGATGTTTTTTCCGGTGGAAAGATCCATCACATTGTCGGCGCCCCACTTGGTTGCCCATCGCATTTTCTCGACCTCCTCCTCGATGCTCGAGGCGACGGCGGAGTTGCCGATGTTGGCGTTGATCTTCACGAGGAAATTGCGGCCGATGATCATCGGCTCGGCTTCCGGGTGGTTGATGTTCGAGGGGATGATGGCGCGGCCGCGGGCGACCTCTTCGCGGACGAACTCCGGGCTTATCTCGTCGGGGATGTTCGCGCCCCACGGGTTGCCGGGATGCTGGTGGGCCAGCGAGTTGGCCGGCGCTTGGCCAAGCGCTTGGGCGTCCTCCCGGAGCTTGGCCAAGCCCATGTTTTCGCGAATGGCGATGAACTCCATTTCCGCCGTGATGATGCCCTGTTTCGCATACCAATACTGGGTGACCGGATGGCCGGCGGAGGCGCGGAGCGGCTTGCGCCTGAGCCCCGGGAACTCAGTCAACCGGTTGGCTTTGTCGCGTTGGGTGGCGTGGTCCGCGTGGACGCCTGAGAGGTAGCCGTTGTCGAGCGGCTTGGCTGTGCGGCCGTCGTATTCCTCGACGTCGGCGCGGTCGCGGATCCATTTGTCGCGCAGGGCAGGGAGTCCTTTTGCGACATCGCCCTCAAAGTCGGGGTCGCCCCACGGGCCGCTCGTGTCGTACACGCGCACCGGTGCGTTATCCTCGACATCGCCGCTGAGCGACTTGGTGGGGCTTTGGGAGATTTCGCGAAACGCCACGCGGACGTCGGGATGGATTGTGCCGTTGACGTAAACCCGCTTTGAGTTGGGTAACTGGTCCTGGCTTGACGGCTCGAAGGAATCGGTTGATGCGATCATTTTTCTCGGTGGGAACGGGAGGGACTCCCCGTTCACTTGGGGGAAAGTCCGCCCAGAGTCGGGCGCTGTCAAGAAACTACCAGCTTGGGTGCTCCGGTAGGCTGGCGTCGAACTCGGTGAACAATTTTGCCTCGTAGTCGCCGGCGAACGTGCCCGCGAAAAAGCGGTCAAGAGCCTCGCCGTGAAGGCGCTCCCATGACGACTCCTCTTGGCCGGGGAGGATTGGGTAAAACAGCACGCCGTTGGCCTTGGCCGCTTTGTGGTCGCCCGGCGCATCGCCGATCATGAGCACTTTGTCCGTAGAGTACTTGCCTGCGGCGGCGAACTGGAGGTGCTCGGTCTTGGTCCCCATTCCCTGTCCGGCGATTGCCTTGACGAACTTGGCGATGTCGTGCTCGTCCCACTCGCGCTCGAGCGCGTCGCTGGGAGTTTGCGAGATGACCATCATGTCCGCTCGCCCAAGCGCTTTGGCAAGGCACTCGCGAACGAGCGGGAAAGGCGGTACGCCGTGGACGATGTCGGCGATGTGTGCATTGACGGCGTCTGACCAATCCTTGACCGGAGCCAAGTCGTCGTTGCCGCCCGCGACCTCGGCGGCGAGAGTGGCGTTGCCGAGCTTTGTTTCGCGCGCCATCCACTCGTCGAGTGCGGGGTGGCTTGGAACGTTGACGTTGCGGGCCTGCACCTCAGGTCGCTCGCGCAGCAGTTCAAGCGAGCGGACCATGGCCGGGAAGCGGTTGGTACCGCGAGTCTTTGAGTAGAGGTTCACGAACTCCCACACCTGCCGGGCGTATTTGCTGACTGCCTGCAGGCCGTTGTGTTTCACGAACATCGGTACGAAACATTCCTTGTGCTTGATCTCCATTGAGTCAAACACACAGCCATCGGAGTCAATGCCAATGAAAAAGTCGCTGCCGGGCTGGAAGTCGCGCAGGACTTGTGCGGGGTCGCTCACGCTCAAGCGTTGTAAGTGGAGGAGGAGACGTTGCCGCCGCGGCCGGTCCAGTTCGTGTGGTAAAACTCGCCGCGCTCGCGGTCTATGCGCTCGTAAGTGTGTGCGCCGAAATAATCGCGTTGAGCCTGCAACAGGTTGGCGGGGAGCGTCTCGCTGCGGAAGGCGTCGAAGAAGCTGAGTGCGGTCGAGAAGGCCGGCGCCGGGATGCCCTTCTTGGCGGCAGTGGCCACGACGTTGCGCCAGCCGCGCTGGCTCTTTCGGATCTCGCGCTTGAAGTGCGGGTCGAGCAGCAGGTTCGGCAGCCGCTTGCGCTTGTCGAATGCCTCCTTGATTTTGCCGAGGAACTGGCTGCGGATGATGCAGCCGCCGCGCCACATGAGGGCGATCTCGCCGTAGTTGAGCTTCCAGCCGTACTCGGCTGCGGCCGCGCGGAGCAGCATGAAGCCCTGCGCGTACGAAATGATTTTCGAGGCGTAGAGGGCGCTGCGGATGTCGCCGATGAATTTTTCGCGGTTGGTCTTGATGATCGGATTCGGGCCGCGGAGCTTTTTCGAGGCGGCGACGCGCTCCTCCTTCATTGCGGAGATGCAGCGTGAAAAGACCGCCTCGCCGATGAGAGTGATTGGGATGCCCAACTCGGCGGAATTGATGACGGTCCATTTGCCGGTGCCTTTTTGGCCGGCGGTGTCGAGGATGCTCTCGACCAGCGGCGAGCCGTCGTCGTCTTTGAACGCAAGGATGTCGCGGGTGATCTCGATGAGGTACGAGTCGAGGTCGCCTTCGTTCCACTCGGCAAACACCTTGTGCATCTCGTCGGCGCTCATGCCCAGGCCGTCCTTCATCAAGTGGTACGCCTCGCAGATGAGCTGCATGTCGCCGTACTCGATGCCGTTGTGCACCATCTTGACGTAGTGGCCGGCGCCGTCGTTGCCGACCCAGTCGCAGCACGGCACGCCGTCATCGACCTTGGCCGAGATGGCTTGGAAAATTCCCTTCACGTGCGGCCAGGCGTCGGGGTGGCCACCCGGCATGATCGAGGGGCCGCGGCGCGCGCCTTCCTCGCCACCGGAGACGCCGGTGCCGACGAAGAGCAATCCGCGTGCGCGCAGGTATTCGGTGCGGCGGATGCTGTCCTGATAGAGTGAGTTGCCGCCGTCGATGATGATGTCGCCCTGCTCGAGGTAGGGGATGACGCGGTCGATGAAGTCGTCCACCGGTTGGCCGGCCTTGACGAGCATCATCACGCGGCGTGGTCGCTTGAGGTGGCCGACCATTTCCTCGATCGACTGAGCGCCGATGACGTTGGTGTCCTTGGCTGCGCCGTTCATGAAGTCGTCCACCTTGGACACGGTGCGATTGTAGGCCACGACCGTAAAGCCGTGGTCGTTCATGTTGAGGATCAGGTTCCGGCCCATGACAGCCAGCCCGATTAACGCGATATCTCCCTTGGGTTCCATTCCGGTTGCTTGTTTAAATCATCAACGGTTTAGCCGTGAAACTGCAGTCGCTCGTCTTCGGCCAACAGGGCGTCGAGATTGCCCCAGCGATTTTCGTTGGAGGCGTTGAAGGCGGTCAGGTAAACGGCAACCAACTCCCGGTCGTACTTTTCGATCAACAGGTCAACGGCGGCGTTGAGCGCATCATCGCTGATCGATTCCGGCAGGTCGTCCACCATGCCCTCCTCGTGTTCGATGCCCAGTTTGCCGAGGAAATCGGTGAGGACATCCTTGTGCTCCTTGAACAGCCAGCCACGGATCAAGTTGCCGGCGTGCTCCTCCGAGCCGGTACGGGAGAGCATCTGCACGAAACTCTTGTGCCTGCGTTCCTTGGGTTGGCGCCCGATGAACACCGGTCGCATCTTCTGCGCCTGGGCCATGGAGGCGACAAGCGCTCGGTACACCTCGCGATTGTTTGCCTGCGTGTCTTCGAGGATCCGGTTCGCCATCTTGGGCGACATGAATCCGATCAACTCGTGGAAGGTCAGCATCTGTTCTTCTTGATAACGTCCCGTTACGGAGCGACCGTGGTCACGGTAATCCCATTCGCTTGGCTTAGGGATTCCACTTCCTCGCGATCCAGTAGAATGGTCTTGGAGGATTCGACCGCCAGGACGGCGATCTTGGACGCGGCGCAGGATTCCAAGGTTCGCCGCCCAATGCAAGGAATATCAAAGCGCATGTCGTGGTTCTCCTTGGCGACCTTGACCGCCACGCCGCCGCCCTTGGCTCCGGCCAGTTCGCCGCCGCGCCGCAGGCAGGCATCCGTGCCCTCGAACCCCTCGACCGCCAACACCGTGCCTTCCTTGACGATGACGGTCTGCCCAATCTCCAGCCGGGAAACCTCCTTGGCCAAGCGATAGCCGAGGGAGATGTCTTCCCGCTGCTGTTTCGTCAGCTTTGGGCCAAGGTGAAAATCTGGGCCCGGCATCGCTTGGCCAAGCCACGGGATTGCCTCGATCAACTCCACGCCGCCCTTGGCCAGTTCGTCGCCGATTGCCCCAAAGATCGTGTGCGCGTTGCGCTCCTTCAGCCGGAAAAGCATCGAGGCGGTCTTCAGGTCGGGCCGAAACTCGAACAGGTTCTTGGGCGCGATCTGCCCTGCCATGACGCAGTGCCGCACGTCGCGGCTGCTGAACGCCTTGATCAGTTTGGCCAACTGGCCCACCCGCAGCCACTCCACCTTGTCGGCCACCGACTCGATCTCCGGCGATGTTTCATCCCGGAACGCCACCGCGACGATGCGCGGCACGCCCTGGCGGCGCGCCTCGCGGGCAATCAGCAGCGGCAGCTCGCGGCTCCCCGCGATGATGCCCAGCGACTGGATGTCCGAAGTAACCACTGGGCGCACAGGGTATGGACTGAGTGCCATTTCGCAACCGCAATGTGAGCTTGCGCTTGGCCAAGCGCGGCAATTGGGGGTTGAACGCGCCGCTGCCAAGCGAAAGACTGCGCCCAAGTGAATCGTGTCCGAAAAACCGCTTGGCTGCTGTTTTTGGCGCTTGGCTTGGGAGCAGGGGGCTTGGCCGGCGACAAGCCAAGTGCCGAACTTAAGGAGCGCGTGAAGCAAGTTGGCCAGGGGATGTACCGCGTGGGCGATGTCACCGTGGATGCCAAGCTCGGGGTGGCGGCGTTTCCTGCCAAGGTCAACCAACTCGTCGGCCTCATCGAATACGCCCTCGTCACCGAGACCGGCAAGGTGCACGAAAGTTTTCTCAGCACCAGGGTGCGCCCGAGCGACATTCACGCCGCCTTGCTCCTGCTCGGAGCCAAGCCGCCCGGGCAGCTGAGCGTCGAGGTCGGCTGGAAGGTCGGCGACAAATGGGTGCGCAAGCCAATTGCTGATTGTATCGGCCAATACCCGGTTGAAGCCGCCTCCGAGCGAGATGACAAAGTCACCGACAAGTCGTTTGACCTGAAATCCCGCGACTGGAAGTGGATCGGTATCCGCCTGCGCAATGGCAAGCCAACCGCCGACGTGAGCGGCTCCATCCTCAGCCTACAGCCAGACACGGAGGCCTTGGCCCTGATCGAGCCAATGGTGGACACCGGCCGGTTCGGTTCCCACGTCTGGCCCAAGCGCGTGCCCAAGCTTGGCCAAGCGGTGCAGGTGTTCCTTCGCATGAAAAAAACCGCACCAACCAAGCCAAGCCCCAACAAAAAGACGCTCAGGACCCCAAAGCCCTGCTTTTGAAGGCCAAAAGACGCCCTCCGTTCTCGTTCAATTCTCCCGGAGATACCCTAAACTCCCCGAAACTGCGGATTTTGAGGCCGTGAACGAATAAGTTGTTTTATATGTTGACTTTAGGGCTGTTTTTTAGAGAAATTCCCCGCTCAACTTTTTCTTACACCAACGACAATGAAAACTAAAACAACCCTCAAGTTGGTTTGTCTATCTGCCGCCATGCTGATGACCCCAGCAAACTTGGTTGCCGAGGATTCCGTCGCGTCCAATCAGAATAACTTATGAACGGTAAAATTGATGCACTGGTTTCTGGTACGGCGAGACCCATCGCGGGGTCGTTTTTAGTGGCGGGAGCCTTGTTCTGCCTCGGGTTGATGAGTTCTCACGCGCAGACGGTGGATGCCAGTACTGCCCTGACCTATGTAATTGACGGCAACACCGTTACCATAACCGACTGTGATGATAGCGC
>Ga0208879_1000748_pt1 | contig 32488 bp, 27 predicted proteins | sample Knorr_S15_td_Bot_FD_185605 | JGI IMG/M metagenome (GOLD analysis project Ga0208879, IMG submission 185605) | Marine microbial communities from Southern Atlantic Ocean transect - Knorr_S15_td_Bottom_ad_5009_LV_A (SPAdes) (version 2) | ecosystem: Environmental > Aquatic > Marine > Oceanic | place...
AGGACTGATCAGCGTGCTTGGCATCACACTGATTCGTCGGCGTAGTGTAATTGCTGAAGCACCTCAAGCATCTATGATGCCGATGACGGCACCACCACCTCCAATGGGCGCACCTATGCCTATGCCCGGTGCGGCCCCTCCACCGCTTGATGCTGCACAGGCGGAGCCCTTTGCTGCTCCGCAGGCCGAGCCATTTGCTGCTCCGCAGGCCGAGCCATTCGCTGCACCTGAGTCGGTCGAACTTGAACTACCACCCGCTGCTAGCGGCCCTGCCATCCCACCCGAGGGCATTCCACCGGATTGGACCATGGAGCAGTGGGAGTATTACGGCGCAGAATGGTTGGTCGAAAACAACCGTTGAGCGGTAATAACTTGCTGTGGGACTCGCTCTAGTGATGAGCACTCACTCCTCCTCGGAGTAATCTTGCCAATCGGGCAACTTCATTTTCCATCGCGGCGAGATTTTCTCATCGGTATCAACAATCCTCTCATGTCGCTCCCGAAATGCCACCGGATAATTGCGGCTCATTACACGATTATACAATTTTGAGCCGCGTAAGGTGCTTGGGATGCAGGTATTACCGCTAGTCGCCTCCACCTCAATCGCCCGCCATAGGTCAAGAACTGGGCGATTGCGCTTATCAGTAAGCCGGACTGACCATTTTTTTACAAACATGATTGAGATGTAAACCACAAGAATAGTGACCAACATCTGAATCCATCCCCTACCAATGAATTCTGGAATCAGCAAACCTTCCCACAACACGAGTGGGCCGGCGAGCATGAAGAAGGTGAATGTCTCGGAGGCTGGCTTGGTATTGCGCATACTCTCGATATCTTTCCAAGCAGTGCTGTTGGGGTTTTCAGGGCGAAATACGGTTTTTTCTTCCATTTCAAAATATTTTGAAACTGTTTTATTCATACTTTCCACCCGATTCACTAGGTGTCTTGGGATATCTTCCATTCCTCGGTCAAAGATACAATCCAATCTCTCCGCCACATCTTCGTATAATCCCATCCGCAGGAGTAGTCCCGCTTCCTCAATCAGTGGAACTGTGTCGTCGGGGAAATGGACTCGGTAATCTTCCCACCACTGTAGTGCATCTTCGGTCATGCCAAGGTGCTGAGAGAGCAGTAGGGCTCCGCGATACCATGCACCCCGATGAGTCGGGTCGAGATTGACGACTTCTTTCAGGCGGCTAAAACCCTTTGCAGATTGCAACATTGTAGGGTCTGTTCGGTATTGGCCACGATGGTTCATTGATGGCATATCATTACTGAAAATTGCATATTTTGCCTCGACGTTATCTTCATCAATTTCGAGGACAGAAGCGGCCGCGACCGCAATCTCAGTAGTATCCTTGCTTCGTTCGGCCTCACCTAACAAACCCAAAGCATCGTCAAGAGATACCTTGCCCATGTTCCCACTCCACAGAAAGCCGCTGATGAACGTTCGCAGTCAGCAGGCCGCCTATCAACGGCGTCTAAACGGGTCTCTAGGCTCACCGATACGCTTGCTATGATGCCCTTTACTGCCGTCGCGCCGGCCCTTTTTCGCTACATCGCGAGGCTTCCAATGCTTGCCGGCAGGTTTTCTGTCAGCGTTTGAACGATTGCCTCTGAACGGTGGTCTGCGATCGCTGCCGGTGCTTTGAGGTCTACGGTCGCCACCACTGCGTCCTTCGCCATCCCTGCCGCCGCCGTATTGTGGCCTGCGGTCGCCACCACGGTTGTCTCGCTGGTAACTGCCTCTTCGGTCGCCACTACGGCTGCCGCCGCCGTATTGTGGCCTGCGGTCGCCACCACGGTTGTCAGCACCGCCATCCTTTGGGCGGGCGGTGGTGCAATCCCCTCGATTACAAACATCACGCGAGGCGTAATTGTGATTCTTACAACTCGGGCAAATCCAATCGCCTGCAAGAATATCTTGCCCTCGTTCTTGTCTATTTCCGCCGCTGTGTTGGCGGCCTCTGTCGTCGCGGCGATTTCCTCTTTCGCCACCGCGATTGTCACGGCGGTCTCCAGCTCTGCGGTCGCCGCCACTGCGGTAGTCACCCCGGTCACGGCTGTCGTATCTCTGACCACCTCGAGAATCACCACCCCTGCGGTCGCCTCCACGATTATCACGCCGGTCGCGCTGGTAACCTCGGTTGTCACGTTGGCCACGCCGGTCACTGCGGTCATTTCTCTCAGGGCGAGGTGCGATTAAGATTGGTTGGCCGATTAGGATGTCTGGGTCAATGTCATCGTAAGCCTTGATGTGGACTAATGGAGAATCTACTGAGCCCAAAACCGTGTCAACCCTGCCGATGCGCTTGCCACCGGGCAACGTGAGGGTCTGGCCTAGTCTTGGCGCGCTACCGCTGAATGATGCCAACAACCCACCTTCGTGGCTGATGCGGCGAATCATTCCTTTGAACGGCATATCCTCACTAATGCGTGCGCGCCGCCTCCCCGTTAAGAGGTATTCCTTTGGGATTGGATTAGGTCTTATTCAATCCGGGCGGCGTATTGCTACTCCAGCCAGCGCGATTGCACCCAATGCAGCGAAGATACCGAAGCCGGGTAATCCGCCCCCATCATCCTGTTTCGGACCGGGTAGGTCAGGTGTTTGGTCTGGATCATCCTCAGAAGGCATTCCAGCATCGTGGGTTTCGGTAACACAGCCCCCCCATTCATCACAGGCTTCCACTTGCACTAGATGGGTGGTTACTCCGGGAACCTCTGAACCGGTGATTGTCCATTGGTTGCCAACGATGTTGACGGTTCCCCAACTATAGCCTGAAATCGTTGCACTAATGGTAACTGAATCTCCATCCGGGTCACTGAATTGTCCGCTTAATTCAAGCATATCACCACTCCATTCACCGGCTTGCACGGTGATGATTGGAGGCTGAGAATCCTTATTCAGGCCGAGATTGTATGCGTGATTGAAATCCACCATTCCATTACCGGTAGCAGCGACCACCACTGAGAATGGTCCCGGTGAAAGTCCAGCGATGTCAACAGTCACCAAAGTCACCCCAGATACGGTCGTAGCCGAACTGCTAACCTCACCGTCATCCTGCCTTAAGGTGATTACCGCAGTCATTTCGGGCATTCCGCCGGTAGGAGTCAGCGTCACCTCACCAGAATTGTCGCTGCTGACAGCAGACAGGCGCATCGGCACTTGCAAAGTCCAAACCCGCTGCTCGGATATCTGACCTGCACCATCCTCTGCAATGCATGTAATTGAGGTAGAATCAGACCCATCGGGTGCATCTGCAGACATTCCGGCAGCATCAGAACTCAGTGACCAAGCATTATCTCCAGTACAGCTGACAACAGGGGTATCATGGTCATCGCCAGCCCACATCGCCATTTGTCCGGCGGTAAGGAAAATACTCGCTCCATCATCCGCCACCGGCAAAATTGTGCCATTTGCCGGAGCATCACCACTCCAAGTTGGCGGATTATCCACCGCAAGTGGAGTGGTTGTCATGTCCAAGAAGAAGTCTTGGCCAGTAGGCCAGTCATCGTGGTCATAACGGATATCCAAATTAACCTGAAGTCGGGTCTCGCCATTGATATTGACTAGTCGTGAACTCTGGCCAATACTGTCATCGTTACCACATTCCCCCGCCGTTGGGGCTTCCCCGTCGTTATTCGGGTCCTCATCAACCAATCGCCCGTCGCATTCCTCAAACAGGTCTACACGTAGGCTACTGGCGGCCGGAAAAGTGATTGAAAGCGATGCATGACTCATATTTGTTGCATTCATCGCCATAGTAAATTCATCAGAAGTATGCAACCCGTCAAATTTCAACGTAGCATTGAGCCAGACGGTCATCCGGCATTCATCTGGGTCATTCCTTGTGGTGTCACAATCTCTGCCGGTTAGCGGAACCACTGGAATCTCGACACAGTCTTGGTTTGGGCTGCTATGACAAGTCCTCTCGTCAGCATGATTTTGCGGCATCAAGTTTTCTTCCTCAAGTTGCATCGGGTTGTCATCATCATTGAGCCACGAAGCGTTGAACCAATTCACACCGGCCCCTCCGCGGTGAGCCGGTCCAGAGCGGAATCCCAAGCGTGGATTTGTCTGAGCAACGCATTCTGTTGCGATGGCATTCACCGCGCTATATTCATCGGAGGACAGCCAGCCATTGTCGGAACCCAACGGCTCAAACAAGGAATCAAAGTCGGTTCTTACTTGGTCAGCCAGAGTGTGATTGATGTAGGCTATACCTCTGACGAATGCGGTTTCCCAATCATCATTCATTTTCAAGTCAAATACCATGTGAGTGTAGTTGAACATGTCTTCAAAAGTCAATCCTTGACACTTTGCTTCTACGCCCTGACGTGCCGAATCTGCAGTTGGTATTTCCTCTGCCAAGTCTGAATTGGGCACAGTTTCTGATCGTGTCTGAATCGTGCTGAACATTAGCAACGCGCACAGCAGCAGCGGCAGTATATTTCGAGTTGAACCCCTTGCCATGCTACCTGACGGTTGCTGCAGGAGAAATATGCTTTGCCGCTACACATCAAGTGTAATGCACAACACCAAAGTGCTGTAATTCGGGCAATTATGGCTTGATGCGTTGCATTCTATGGACAAAAAGCGACATTGGCAGCACGCTCCAAGCGATTGCAGCTAGCCAAATCCATGCGTCGGCGAGTCGCGGCTGCGCATCACCGGGCAATAATGTCTCAAGTAGCAATTGATAGACTCCATTTGGAGAGAATAAATCCACCTTTTCATTGACGGTATCAAACTCTGCTGAAGCGATGTCTGTGATATCAACTCCAGCGAGACTTGCCACAAAGGCTGATACCACCAACCAGATGGTGGTGAATACCAACCAAGTTCCGACACCGAGAGTGACTGAAGAACCCAAATCACGAGCGAGGGAAGATGCGAACAGTTGTAGGCAAGTATACCACCAAAGTAGCAATGCGGTAGCGGTGAAGAATACTACAAATTCAGAGAGAGTAGGATACGCGCCTACTCGGTAATGAATAATCAGGATTCCACCGAGAAATGAGAGAAATGTTGGCAGCAGACTAGTCAGCCAAACCGCCAATAAATGCGCGAGCGAAAGGTCGGTTCTTGGCATTGGCTGAGTCAAATCAATAGCTAATTCACCGGTGAGCCTTCTACGGCTAACCGCATCAAATCCGAATAGAACTACGCCAAGAGTTGATGGCCACAAGGCGAAAGCGGTGGCAAGAAATAGCAACGTAATCGGGTTATCAGCCTCAAATCCACCTAACCCCTCGAATCTTGCATCGGTAACAGCGTAACAAGAACCAAGGATGAAGAAAGTGATGACTACTCCCATAATCATCATCCGATTGCTTCTTACCATGCCTCCAACATCGTGTTTGGTCACTAGTAAGACGGCTCTGAGACGAGAAGTTCCGGTAAGAAATCCATCACTCATTTTTCAGCCTCCCCTGACGAAAGGATAGCAAATCCTGCTTCCTCCACGCTCAACCCAGTTGCTGCCTCAAGGATGTGCTCGAGGTCGCTGGTTACGATTGCGAGATGACTTATTTTGGCGGCAGAGTCGCTGATTGCCGATGCAATCTCAGCCTTGTTCGCCGAATCCCACTCAGCATCATGCAGTGAGATTTCCAAACGCCAATCTTCGCCCTCTTTCGTGGATAATTCGCTAATTGTCACGTCATTGATTGCAGCCGAGATTGCTGATGAGGGGTTATTTCCAAGTCCAGATACCTCAAGCCTTGCTGCGATTCCGAGTTCTCGCTCAACTTCGGTGATGGTGCCTATTGAGACGATACGGCCCATGTGCAGAATGCACACTTCATCAACAAATCTTGCTAATTCATTCAGGTTGTGTGATGAGACTACGATGCTTGCGCCATTGCTGGCTAGTTGACGCAGCAGTCCTCGGAATGCGGCTTGGGCCACCGGGTCAAGGCCATTTAGCGGCTCGTCAAGCAGCAGAACTTCTGGACTCCCAAGCAAAGCGGTAGCGAGTGAGAGACGCTGGCGCATACCTTGTGAGAGGGTAGAAAGGTCGTCATCAACACGTTGAGTTAGGCCGACAAGGTCAAGCATTTGCATACCGTTGGTATTGTCTTCACCGCGCATCGCGCAAAGTCTGCTCATCACCCGGCGCGGAGTGCCGGGACCCGGCCAGCCGACTTGTTCAGGCATGAACGAGACGGCATGGCGTAAACGGGCGGTTGAAATCGAGTCAACAACACGCGCCCCATCAATCACTAAATGCCCATCTTCTGGGGGTAAAAGTCCGGCCATAACTTTCAGCAAAGTGGTTTTGCCGGTGCCATTTGGCCCGACCAATCCGAGAATCTTTTTCGGTGCGAGTTGAATAGAGATTCCTTTGATACCCGGGCCGATTCGCTGGAGAAAAGGATTGGTGAAGGTTGGCGTCGCATCGCGATGCCGGTAGGTGACGTTAGACAACCTGAGCATGTTGGCCCCATACCCTGCTACAGTTCCGCACTTGATGACTTTGCCATACAATGACCTGCTAACCCCCGACTGTAACCATCAGATTGAATGCGGACCGAGCAAGCCACGACCGCATGGACCTCCCAGGTGCGCTTGCATCATGGCTTGTGCCTAGTATCCTTTTGTTCGGTATCATCACTCATCGTTGGAGGAGTGTAGCCGAGGATTCTACTCTGAGCAATTATCTGCGCGGCGAGCCGGTTGCAGTTCTATTGTTGATTTCAGCAGTCGGATTATGGGTAGTGCCTGCTGGCTGGTTTTTACTCGCGCCGCTATTCATTTTCGGTGCGGTAGCGCGGGTGGCGGTCAGCACCGAAATCCGCGAGCAATGGCGAATAGAATGGAAGGGCCGAGCGGTTCTCATCACGGTGTTATTGCTCGGCACCACGCTCGCTGGATTTTCTCCAGTTGAAGACCCACGAGCTCCATTTGAGTGGGGAGGGCCTGAATTCACCGATAATCCAAACGCGATGGTATGGCCAAGTTCAGCCCAGCACACTTGGATTCTAACCGATGATGGCCTGACCATCATTGTAGTCACGCACCTACGCGTACCGGGTGTGCTGAACCCACTTTTCGCCGCAGAAGCAACCCTTGCGATGATTGAATCAACAGGTGCTGACAAGCAGCGGTTAGAGCAGGCGGCAGAACAATTGCCCGGTTGGTTTGGCAATGATAACTTCGTCATGCGCACGACGGTAGAAGGAATCACCCATCAGTATGGCGAAACCGAGTTGCCATTTGTGCACAAGAGAATTCACCTGAATCTTGCCGGTGATGTGATTGCAGGCGAGATGGCGACGGTTGCTTTGGGTGAATGGGGTGGAGAGGTGCATCTGCTTACCATCATCAAGGCCGGGGATAATGGATTTGACAGCGACCCTTACGCCGAGGAATTGGTTAATCAGTGGCTGGCTGTTCAACAGTAAGTTCGAGGCATTATATTTGGGCGTAATCACTGCATTGAGTGGGTTTTTAGGGCAACCTAAAACGAGTTTCGGGCAGCCTAAATTATATTAGCGATAGCAAGTGCGGACCGGCCATGATACCAGATGCATTTTGGCCGAACCTTTGGGCCGGATCCATCATTGGTTTTCGTGAAGCAGTAGAAGCGGCACTCATTATTGGAGTGCTCTTGACTTGGTTAGCTCGCAGCGACCGTGGCGCGCTATCACGCTGGATTTGGTACGGGGTTGGCGCCGGCATTGCGGCGAGCATTGTGGTCGCTGCACTATTCGCTTGGGTATGGGGTGGATTAGAGTCATTTGAGGAACACGAGGCGATGTTTGAAGGCATTCTTGAGATGCTTGCAGCACTATTGTTGACTCTTGTTATCATCCATTTCATCCGCCACCCATCTGCTAAACAATTGGAACAGTGGGCTGACCGAGCCTATCAGCAGAAACAAGGCATGGGTCTATTCCTCATCACCTTCTTTTCCGTGTGGAGAGAGGGTTCCGAAACGGTAGTTTTCATCGGTGCAGGAACTGAGGGTAGTGATGCAATCATCGGCGTTTTCGCCGGTATCGCGGTAGCAGTAGTCCTAGCCTATGGATTCTTTTCACGCGGGATGAATTTGGATATTGATAAATTGTTCAAGATTACAAATGTGCTATTGATCCTATTCGCAGCAGGTTTGGTTGCGCATGGCTTGCACGAGTTGCAAGAGGCCGGAGTTGCACCAATTATTGTTGATGAAATCTGGGACGTCAATCCGGCGGTAGACCCAACCGATGCGGCATCCGGAGATTATCCGGCACTACATGAGAAGGGTATCATTGGCGGAATTTTCAAGGCGTTATTCGGCTGGAACGGTAATCCATCACTACTAGAAGTGCTGGCTTGGATTGCCTATGTAGGCGGTATGTATCGGTTGACTCAAAAAGCCAAGGTAAAAATCAACACCGATGAAGACGAGTAATCACTCCGCAGAAATCCGGATTGCTCCATCATCGTAGTGAATGTAAATGTTGGCAGGAATTTTCGCTGAGAGCGCAGCCAGCGCCTCGTAAATATCATCCTCTGGAACTTTGAACGCTTTGGCTGCGCGAGCAGATGACCAAGCGACTTCCTCAAAATCAGACTGACGAATCCACTCAAATAATCGGAGTTCAAAATCGGTTAAGTCATCCATTGCCATGTTCTCACCGCCCCTCGCAATAGGTGTCAGACCTTGAGCCTGACGTTCAAAGCATACCCTCAACCATACGACGCACGCATTCGTCAGGGCGAATTTTCCCGTCTAATAATTCACCGAGAGCGTCAAGGAATGGCACCGGGCAGTCCAATTGTTGCGCCCGATTTCTGAACATACGAGCGGCACGAACTCCCTCAGCGACCATCACCATCTCGTCTAATGCCTGCTCAAGGGTTAGGCCCGAGCCCAATTTTTCCCCCAAAGTTCGGTTTCTGCTTCGCGGTGAGGCACTGGTCACATACAGGTCGCCGATTCCTGCAGGTCCGAAGGCGGTGGCTGGATTCGCACCCATCATAGTCAGCAGTCGCTGTCCTTCAGAGAATCCAATCGTTACCAATGCCGCCTTCAGATTATCACCACCGATGCTATCGCGAAGGCCATCTACCATTCCGCAAGAAAGGGCGACCGTATTCTTGTAAGCGCCCCACAACTCACAACCGGTCGCATCATCACTTGGCACCAAAATCAGCGAATCGGTGGAAAGCCTATCTGAAATTCGAGTTGCCACCGACCTATCATGGCCTGCCTCTTGCAACTTCGGGCGCGATGGTCGGCCCGGTTAGCACAACAACTGCGTTGGATAATCCGGCGGCGGATAGCCTAGCAATAATCGCCTCAGAAATCATCCCTGATCCTCCTTCATCCGCAGGAGCCAATCCCTTAGCAAGGTCTAGCAGAACATGGGATTGCAACAGATGTGGAATTAAGTCATCAACTACTGAAAGAATGACTCCAGAAGGCAACGCCAAAACGATGACCTCACTCTTTGAAACTGCATGACCAAGATCCATAGTCACTTCAATTTCCATCGGGGTATTTGGCAGATATTTCTCATTAATTCCGGTTTCCATCATTGACTCGTAAACCTCACTCTCAATGGTCCAACCGACTATTCTGTGACCATCTTCACTCCAACAGTGAGCGAGCGCTGAACCCCAATTACCCAACCCAAGAATCGCGATATTAGACATTGAAGCACCTCCGTGCAGTAGGTTTGCTCTCCCTTTGCCATTTGACAGTTACCGCCATGTTGCGTCGTCCGCGCTCGGTTGTGCGCTTCACTTTTCAGCGCCACATTCATCACCGGTACACTTCCGCAGGTGGTTTGAGCAGAGGTTGCCAAGCTTGGTCAACGGCGCTGGGTTTAGGTCCCAGTCCTCAGTGGTTCACAGGTTCAAATCCTGTCCTCTGCATCAAAAAGCATCAAAAATCCCTGATTATGACTCAATATCCTGTTTTATCCGAACCAAAACAGCCGCACCAACCAACGCCCCAATAACCAATGAAGTTCCGAAGCCGGGAGTCTTCGCCTCCGCTCCGACATCAATTCCAGGTACCTCACCCGTGAGTCGGTTCCACTGGTCTGCATTACTCGGCTGGTCATCCCCATTCACTGTATTAACTGTGATTCTGAATTCTGTGGTCACCTCATCAGAGGCCGGCGCGGTCCAGAAAACAGTCCAATTTCGCTGGTCGTTGCCAGCCTCGGTATGAGTTGCTTGTGCATTTTCAATTTGAACATTGGTAGCCCCTTCCGCAACGCTCAGTACCCCTCTGCTAACCCATACATTGAATCCGGCTGTATTTACCGGCTCCTCAATAGGTACCGCTCCCCCACTTACTGAGATATTCATCGTGTAGGTTTCGCTGGCGTTGAAGGCGTCAGGTAGTCCTTCTAGGGTGATTATGACGCTACTATCTGGTATCGTGTTATGGCAATTGCAACCATTCGGCACGTCAGATATCCCGTCTTTTTCAGCGATTCCATTTGAAGTAGAGAGGATTAGGGCGCAGATGACGAGGAGGATGACTGCTCCGCGCGCCCATATTCTAGTCATTGGACTGGCGTGATGACGCCTACACATCAATGCCACTCTCATTCGGAACAATACATCCAGATATGGCAAGTGTGAACACCCGACAACCAAAGGCACATAGTGGAGTCGCGCAATCGGATGATGATGGGCGACAGCGTTGAATCGCCTCTTGCAGGGGATGAAAGTGATTCTGACGAATTAATGGACCCATCTGAACTTCTTGAAGCACACGATGTTGACGGTGATAATTGGCCTGAAAGCGATGAGTTTGAGCATGAAAAAGACCGCATTGACCGGGACTTGGACAAGGTTAGGGCTAGAAGAACCGGCCAGAAAGGCAAATTCCCTGGCGGTATTGAGGACTACGTTCTGATTGTCGGGCTTATTGCTGGCTTACTCTTTTTCGGGACCGTTTCAGCCATGTCTGCCTCGCTTATTTCACCAGATTCAGTTTACATAGACACGAAATTGTCTGGCACTTATCTTGACCCCGGGGATGAATGTCTTGACAGCAGTGGCGAGGTCTGGGTCAAGATTTGGGTTGACGATAGCGATGATGTGCATATTACCGCTTTTAACACTCCAGTGGATGTCGAGACAAAGATACGCTACACCCTATTCAATGACGGAATCTACACTGACGCGAATGATACCACTGAACACGTGATTGAAACTGACAGTATACCTGATGGAGAATATGACCTGCGAATAAAATATCTCAATGTTTCACACGAGTATAACGAGACCGGAGCCATCATCAGCACCTCGTATGAACAAATTGTGGACAAATTAGTTGAATTGCATGTCACTACCCGTGAACCAGGTCCGATTTCTACTCTGCTCGGTAGGGAGAGCGGTGAGAAAGAAGTCGAGGTAATTGATGACAGTCCTCGAGTCTGCTGGACCTTGAAACAACTCGGCGGCTGGGCTTGGATTCTGATGGCTGCCGAGTGGGGTGGCGGCCGAGAAACCGCGATGCTTGCCGGCGGTTCTGCTGATGTTCCACCGTGGTGGTTGGCGACGGTTTCGCTAATGATGTCGGTTTTCTTCCTATTTGTTCAGTATCCATTGATGTATCGTTTTTACCACCGCGAAGATGATGATGAATTATCTGAAAAACATGTTGGGCGGGTGATTAATCGTGCAGTGAAGAAGATTTCGAGTAAGCTACACATTGATGTTGATTGGGACGGTTATAAGATGCAGGAGCGCGCGATTAGTATTGACGTATTAGTCCCATATCGTACCACGATGGACACCTATGTGGACAGAATGGATGTCCGGGCGAATTTGACCAAGGAAGTCCTCAGCGAATTCCTTGTATTCGGGATCATGAAGCCGTTGCAATTGAAGGCACAACCAAGCGATGAAAGGCAAGGGGTGTTTGAATCATTGAAGCAGGATTTTTTCTTGGATGCAAGCCAATTGTCAATTCAGCCACACGGTGATAGGGCGGCTTTGGTAGAAGACTACTCAAAGTTCTTTGAGGACCTCAACACTTACTCGGGGTTGGAGGACCGTGCGCAGGCTGCGATGACTGAATGGTTCACAAAAAGTCGCCTTATTAATCGTGGAATTGCAGTAATGTCTGATGACCGCGCGGTTTTCGTAAGGGTAATTTACAAGCCGAAGCAGCGATTCGCCTTTTTCAGATTCAAGTCATCTTTCGTGGATTTGCAGGCTGATATTGAGAATCACCTCACGCTCGCATTACAGGATATCATCGGCGAGCGTCATTTAGTGGTTAGCGCTCGTAATGAAGTGGCAACTTTGTCTGACCGTTCCGCTGCTGGACGAGTGGAGACTGGCACCGATTCAGACCAACAGGCATTGGTTGCCAAAAAGGGTGGAATTACTGGCAGTTTATTGCAGAATCAATTCATGGGGGACATTCTCTCTACGGTTGAGTTCGTTGCTTACGAGAAGCGTGAATTCATCAATAAATGGGGATTCTTTGGGTTGATTATCTTCGTTTGGATTCCTTTTATGGCCTCAGGAGTATTGGTCGGTGCCATGCTTGGACTGCTGTCGAGAATGAACTTCCTTCGGGTATTGACGGCATGTCTTATTGGTGGTGCCGCTGCTAGCCTGACTTGGGCATATACCGCGCGCAGCATCATTGAACTAATGGAGAGATATCACGCTGAGGCGTTCATTCCGTTCCTAATTGCGATAATCGTTCTCGCTGCCATGTTCCATCTGCGAACCAATAAGAAGCGTAGGCGAGAAGCACTATTCCGCGAGAGTTTGAATTTCTTCCAAGGCGACATCAGTTAGAACTCACTCTACCCATGTCGGGTTACCGACTAGAAATTGCCTGATGATTGCCGCCTCGGCGCGAACCAAATGCTCAGAGACAGTAGATCGTCCCAAATCCAATTGCTTGGCTAGGTCTGCAAGAGTGATGCGTCGGGGCACCTCATACCAACCAAGTTCTAAGGCTGCTCTCAACACCTCAAGTTGTCTATCAGAGAGCAGCCCACTCTCCTGCATCTCCTCAGCAGAGACGCTGGTTGCGCTAATTCGGTCAGGCCGAAGCATCAGGCGGGCTGCGGTGATGACAATACGAATTGACAGCGAGGAGCCCCGCATCGTGTAATGAAGTCCCTCCGAGTCCAAGCAGCTACCCGGTTTGATGGTCAACTTGCCAACTCGCGCCGCCAATTGGGTTAGCGGATGGGTAAGTCTGATGATTATCATGTAGCCTTCTTCCATTCCAGACGGAGTGGCCAACACCTCGTCTAGTTCAATATACTCAATCGTGTTGAAGTCTTCGGGACCTTTACCTTCCTTGAAGATGACACGGAGCATGATTCGGACCGTCTTCGGATTCCTCTCAATATATCCCATGTGCATGGCCGTTTTGCAGATATCGAGTACTGGGGATGTGTTGTAGAGGTGGAGTCGTTCCCTCCTCCAGAAGATAGTGACTTCTCGCACGGCTATCCCTAATCTATGCTATGACGCCATTGTGCATTTGAATGAAGCCCCAATCGTGTGTCAGCGTTTCTAGTTGAAATTATCAGGGTAATCTATCAAAGACCGTATAAACAGCCATTCGTAGCGATGTGTGATGGCTCTTATTGAATTGAATGGCATTAGCCGTCTCTACGAGACGGGCGGAGAGACTGTAGCAGCATTGAATGGCGTGAATTTGAATATTGAAGCAGGGGAACTAGTGTTGTTGCTCGGGCCTTCTGGTTCTGGTAAAACGACCCTGCTAAACGTGATTTCTGCATTGGATACACCTACTGAAGGCTCATACTTTTTCGATGGGCAACCGGTTCCCACTTCTAAGGTTGAAGCAATGGCGAAGTTTCGGAGGAAAAATGTCGGCTATATTTTCCAGTTTTTCAATCTGCTCAGCGATTTGACCGCGCTTGAGAATGTGATGCTGGTTCAGGAGATTTCAGGTAAGCGGGATAAGGCTGCGGCGATGCAAGCGCTAAACAGCGTTGGCCTTGAGGGGCTGGATTTTCGGTTCCCTTCCGAATTGTCTGGCGGCCAGCAGCAGCGAGTAGCAATTGCCCGTTCTTTGGCTAAGCAGCCGCGAATACTGCTCGGTGATGAGCCGACAGGCAATCTCGACTCTGAAACCAGCGCGCAGGTGATGATTGTGCTCGCTGACGCCTGCCGCAGGCAGGGCGTTACCGCGCTGGTAGTCACCCATGATGTTGCTCTTACCAAATATGCTACCCGAGTAATCAAAATTGACTCTGGCAAGATTATCTCCGATAAAATTGGCGGCGGCGGGACAATCCGCGGCAAGGCCACGAGTGTAGCACGAGATGTAGCGAGAGATGTGGCCCAAGTTACCGGTGAAGCTGTCAGTAAAGTGAAACAGGTAATTGACGTTGTAGGGAATGCCTTGGCTGCCGATGAATGAAAGTCCTGAGGTTATCACATGCGCCTACAATTGCTGAGAGTATTGCGTTCTCAATTATCCCGTCCACTGATGAGGTGGGGCATTCGTTTGCCATTTCCAAACATGTTGACCTGTCTTTTTGTATTTCTCATCGTATTCGGTGCAGGTTTTTCGCTGGCGATGGCCGAGCACACCCGCAATGGAGGCATGGTTTACGATGACTTTTACGAGGCTACTAACCTCGCCGATTTGTCCGCGACTTCTTCCGGCAAGGCGTACCCACATGACGACATGATGGCTGCTTGTGATGCCTTAGCGGATATTCGGGCAAATACTTCCCATAGCATCACCCAATGCGAAACTCGTTATCTTCACAAAGAGAAATCCCCGGTGATGAAAGAAAATACTACCACTGAGGAAATGGAAGAAGTATTGATTCCAACCACATTTCACGGCATTGACATCTCGGATGGATCATTTGGTCATATTTCCACGCCGTGGTTAGTTGACGACCAAAACGAGGATGTTGTGAGCAGAATTCCAATTATTGACTCCGAGGTGGTCATTGATTGGCACGTGCATTTGGAACTTGACGTATCAATTGGCGATGAGATGGAGTTCATTATCAAAGGTGAAAGAGTTAGTCGTACCGTAGTAGGATATGCTAACCAAGCCCGGCACCTCTACTATGTTCCCGACTCAACTGTTGTTATTCCCGGCGAAGGCGAATTCGTTGTGGTTTACATGCCGATGGCCGGACTTTTGTCTGACCTTGGCACCGATTCCCAAAATCGGACAATGCTACTTATTGACGTCAATGGAACCCCTGATTACGACCTACAGGACACCCTCATTGAGGAAGGTCCAGAGTTGCGAGAAATGCAGGCTGAACTTGCAGCCGCACTAAATGAACAAGGTGTTCGTAATGTTCGGGTAGAGGACCGTTCCGGGATTTGGAGCGTTGAACTGCTGCGCCAAGATATTGAGGGGAGTAAAAAATCTCAGCCGTTATTCCTCGGTGTTCTCATCGGAGTCTCTGCCTTGACTATGGCAATCAGTCTTGATAGGTTGGTCAGACGTCAGAGCCGCGAGATTGCGGTGTTAGCATCTCTTGGCACTCCCTCCTCGCAGATATTGCTATCCTATCTCTCGGTTCCGTTGGTTCTTGGCATCATTGGAACCTCAATTTCTATTCCGTTTGGCTGGAAGATGTCGGAGGAACTTACTCTATGGTATTTTGAGTTCATTGGCGTACCGGTAGTTGAGATACAACATCACAATGATTTGGCTGCAATGACTGCATTATTGACAATGGCAATTTTGCTTATTTTCGGATTATATCCGGCTTGGCGAGCCACCCGACTCAATCCGTTGGAAGTGATGCGCCAACAGCCGGGTCGCCCACCGAGCAGAATGATGGCAACTTTCACCGGTATGCTACCTGCATCAATTAGCCTCGGCATTCGCTCAACTTTCCGTCGGCCAATGCGCTTGGGTGCAACCGTCGTTGGGCTCGGCTTAGCTATGGTGCTAGTCGGTGGAACGATGATTATGGTCTCATCAATGGAGTCTTGGTTTTCTTCAAGTCTGAAAGAAGCAGAGCAATGGGATGCAAGGGTGATGTTCAATCCATACGATAGCGATGACGTTCGTCAGTGGGCGGATGCGGCAAATGATTCAATTGAGCAGGAATGGGTATTGGCCGCCCCGGGCAACGTCAGTGGTGATGCGCGTACGTTGTGGATATTTGCAATGGAGGATTTCAGTGAGGACGGCGTTGAAACAATGCATGCCTCTCGCTTGCTTGAAGGTAGGTTACCTGAGCCGGGTGCTGAAGTTCATGAGGCGTTGGTTGACCACGGGGTTGCCAAATTCATCGGTGTTGGAGTAGGCGATAATCTGACAGTTGTTGTTGGGGTTTTCCCGTTGGAAATACAAATTGTTGGAATCGTTGACGAGATGACTCGTAGCGTTTGGCTGTATTATAGCGATGCGGCGGCTCCAGCCGAAGCAGCCGACATCATGGTTCACAATATTCTGTATCTTCGCGGCAACCTCACCGACTCTGGGGTCGAAGATATTCCGGGTGCTTCTGTATCGTATAGACAAGACAGCATAGACGCGTTTGAGAAGTCTTGGGAATCTCAACAAATTGGCTTCAAAATTTTCCTTTTCATTGGCTGGAGCATCGCCATTGCAGTATTGTTGAATACGCTGATGATCAATCTTACTGAGCACGATACTGAGTTCGCAACCTTGCGAATTCTCGGTGCTTCTTCGGTGCGATTATCGGTCATATTATTGGTTGAATCAATAGTCATCGGATTGCTCGGTGCTGTCGTTGGCATATTAGCATCAATACTTACTGCAAATGCTATGATGGCATCGTTCTCAACTTGGGCTTGGACATTCCCAATCAGTGCAGATCCGATGGCTGTGGTGTTGATTGGCGTTTACATCTTAGTCGCTGCAATCGTTATCACGCCGGTTGGAATTTGGCGAATTCGGCGTATGGACTTGGTTGAAAAGGCGAAGGAATACGCAGACTGAGGTGTGATTATGCGCCTAGTGACGTGGAATGTGAATGGCCTACGCGCCGCAATTCGCAAGGGGCTTGATGACTTCATCACCAAACTTGACCCTGATGTTTTGCTCTTGCAAGAAATCCGCTGTTTACCCGAGCAACTACCCGCTGATTGGTCGGTGCCGGATGGTTACGAGATGATTTGGCATCCGGCGATACGAAAGGGATATTCTGGAGTCGCCACTTTATCAAAAATCTCGATGGAAGAAATTGGTCGCGGCATGCCTTCTACGATGGACTCACAAGATTCCGAAGGCAGATTGCTTCACACACGTCATGGCAATTTGCATTGTATCAACACCTATCTTCCCAGCGGTTCTGCAAAAATAGAGCGGCAGATGTTCAAGGAGGAGTGGATGGTTGAGTTCCGAGAACACATCAGTCAATTCCTAGATTCGGACTTACCAGTTATTGTCGCCGGCGACCTCAATATCGCCCACACCGAGCAAGATATCTGGAATGCGCGAAGCAACCAGAATACTAGTGGATTTCTCCCTCATGAGAGGGAGTGGTTCTCAGCCTTATTGGGCGATGGCTGGCAAGACCTTTTTCGGATTCATGTCGGGGCTGGTCAAGGCCCATATTCATGGTGGTCTAATCGTGGTAGGGCGAGGGAATTGGACCGAGGTTGGCGCATTGATTATTTGCTAGCAAATGCTACGGCAACTGCTGGGTTGAAATCTGCTGAAATATTGCGAGAAGGCGGCCTGGTTGTTTCCGACCATGCCCCAGTAATTGTTGATTTGAACCTCTGAAGTCGCCCCTTTGGGGCGATGGATGCATTGATGACCGACAAGCCCTGCGCCGAACTGATGGCGTCAAATCTCGCTTCTCGCCTCTCACGCCTTCTTCCCGGCGGTCGCGGACTGTGGATTCCCATTGACCACGGCTTGTCTTCCTACCCGGTGGAGGGGCTTGAGAATACTGACGAGATAGTGGATGCTGTGATTGCTGGAGGTGCAGATGCCATTGTTTGCCAGAAGGGTATGCTATTCCATCAGCGAGACCGTACCAACTGGGATGGTTTTGTTTGTCATGTCTCTGCCTCCACCGTTCACGCTGGGGAATATGCCCAAACTAAAGTGATGGTTGGCGACCCAATTGAGTGTTTGGACAGAGGCGCGATAGGGTTGTCGGGTCAGGTTAATCTAGGTAGCATCGGAGAGATGGAGATGGTCCAAAGTCTCGGAAATCTGACTACATCCGGCTTCGGAATAGGAATGCCGGTGCTTGGCATGGTGTATCCGCGGGGTCCTAATTTGGTTGAAATCGAAGGAGATGATACCGGTGGAGTTGCCCATGCTGCTAGGCTTGCCTTTGAAATTGGCTGTTCGGTGGTGAAGGTGCCGTGGACCGGTTCAGCAGAGAGTTTTCGGAAGGTATGCGAAGCGGTCCCGATTCCAGTTTTGATTGCCGGCGGCCCCAAAGATGCATCGTTTGAAGAAACTCTGAGCGTCGTTGAACAATCACTGCAAGCCGGTGGCTCAGGAGTTTGTATGGGCCGGCAAGTGTTCGGTGCTACTGACCCTACCGCCTGTGTTCGGGCTCTGAACGCGTTAATTCATGAGAGGGAAGACCTCGAATCTGCTATTAATTTCCTTAAAGTTGAGATAGTGGGGTGAAAGTATGGAATTGTGGTTAGATGCAGCAAGTAATCAGTCGTTGTCTGAGGAGGCTCATCCCGCTGATAGGGTATTGCTTGGTGAAGGTCAAGATTCCCCCGATTGGTGCAAGGATTCTCTATTCGCTTGCGATGATGGACGAATTTTGGATGACAGCGGTCAAATCGTTGGTTCTCACGTCAGAATTGATGATGCAGCAGGTCAAGATTCAGCCCGTTCAATGATTGGTTTGTCGCGCTGGTTGGTAATGACCTGTGGTGATTGGCAAATGATTCCGCTGGAAAATTTGGTTGCTGCAGCTGCTGGAAGCGGCACTAAACTTGTGGCAAGAATAGACAATGCGCTCGCTCTTCGCGGCGCAGCCTTCGCCTTACAGACTGGTGTTGACGCGCTATTGCTGCCGGCGGCGCAAGATTCCGACGGCGAAGATTTGTGGATACAAGCGCAGGAAGTCGCCGCGGAAAGGCTAGCAGAAATGAGCGGTGGATTTGAGGAGCGAGAAGAATATATTGACGACGGCGGCGACGTGGATTTGATTCCATTCATGGTCACAGAAGTTGTCAGTGGTGGATTCGGTGACCGGGTTTGCATTGACCTTACCTCAATGCTTGAGGTTGGAGAAGGCATGCTAATCGGCTCGTCCGCAGCATCTCTCACGCTGGTTCACGGTGAAACTCTCAGTAGTGATTTTGTTCCGGCGCGGCCGTTCCGAGTCAACGCCGGGCCGGTTCATGCATATGTGAGAATGGCAGATGGCTCAACTCGTTATCTCTGCGAACTTGCATCCGGTGATGAGGTTTCCATTTGTTCTTCCGAAGGAAAATGTAGAGCCGGAGTCGTCGGTCGCCTGAAGATTGAATCCCGTCCTTTCCTACTCATTCACCTCCGCGATGAGCAATCCGGTAGAGATTGTCAGGTATTCTTACAGCAGGCTGAAACGGTCAGATTAGTCGGAGATAATGGCGAAGCGGTGTCGGTGACCACCCTCGGACCCGGAAAAAAGGTACTTGGAAGGCTCTCAAGAGGCGCTATGCATATCGGTAATAACGTCATGTCGGTAGTGGAGGAGCGTTAGGGGGTGGAGCCGTGGCTGTACTTGGCGGGGGTAAAGGGCACGGTGCCGTCTCGGTGCTGCATGCCTTGGGAGCGGGCTACGGATGTAGCATTGGGATTGATTTGTCAACCCGAGTTCAACTCCGCGATGCTCCTGTAAAAAGAAAGCCTGAGGACTCGCACGGGTTGTTGCCGGCAGTAGTTACTGCTTGGCAGGAGGCAGGCCTAACTATGCCTGAGGCCGAGGAGTTGTTTTGGGCTGTTCGTAGTGACCTGCCAATCGGTCGTGGAATAAAGTCCTCCTCGGCATTGTCAATTGCTGCGATTCACGCATTGATGGAAGCTACTGAGACCGAATTAGAAAATCACCAAAAGGTGGATATTGCCGCAAATGCGCAGTTGGCTGCGGAGTGTTCCCTCACAGGTAGTGTTGATGATAATTGGGCATCGCTTGAAGCAGGTTGGAAGGTGGTAGACCCATCTCAACCTGCTGCAAATGGAATATTGCTTGAAGGCGAGGTTCCCGATATTGATGATTGGACGGTTTTGGTTATTGACCGAGGTCCACGCGAAAATCCACCCGATCCTGAGCGATTTCAGTTGGCCGCTCAGCAATTCCAACTAGCAATTCAAGCGATTGAGGCAGGAAATCTATTCAACGCGATGATTCAGAATGGGCGAGCGGTCGCAACTGCTACCGGTGATGCATTGGGACGCAAGGTCTGCAATGAGGTCGGGGTTTGGGGTTGCAGAACTGCAACAATTTCCGGATCGGGCCCGGCAGTAGTTGCTGTGGTACCAAAGGGGCTTGATACTACCACCAATAGAGTGAAACAATTCATGGAAAAGCGCGACTACACCGTCACCGAAACCAAGTTCTATTCGGAGTGACACATAAGGTGTAGGTCAGATTCGCGCTGCACCCGGAGGTAGCAGCGATGGAGATGGGTTTGGGCGATAATCTTCGGATTACTCTATTCGGAGAGAGTCACGGCGTGGCTGTTGGAGCGTTGGTTGAGGGTATTCCAACCGGCACACCCATTGACGTTGAGACCTTGATGGCCGACCTATCTCGGAGAAAACCCGGTCGTCGTTTACTGTCAGCGCGAGCAGAGACGGATGAGGTTGAGATTCTATCAGGAGTTCACCAAGGTTTTGCAACCGGCTGGCCTATTCTGCTATTAGCGCGCAATCAGGATGCCAAATCTCGTGACTACAAGTTCCTCCCCGACCTTCCACGACCGGGACACGCAGACCTACCAGAATCGGTCCGAAGTGATGGCAAAGCGGACCTGCGCGGGGGTGGCACTCACTCTGGCCGTCTCACTTTGGGGATTGTAGCAGGCTCATCCGTAGTCCGACCCCTGCTCGAATCTGCCGGTGTTGAGGTGGTAGCCCACGTCACGGCGGTTGGGGAAGTGAAAGCGGCCCCACTGACAGAACTAATCAACAATCCAAGCGGATTTCACACCCTTGCTAACTTAGATGACCTTGATCCGACTCACCCCTGTCGTTTGCTGAATTGTTTGGATGAGAATGCAGCGGTTAACATGCTGAATGTAGTGTATGAATTGCGTAGCCAAGGCGATTCGGTCGGCTCGTCGGTTGAGGCGATTATCACCGGACTGCCGCTTGGACTAGGCGAGCCGTGGTTCGAAGGACTTGAGCCGGCATTGGCTCGTGCTCTGATGGCAATTCCAGCCGCTCGGGCCGTTGAGTTCGGTCGCGGGGCACAGGCTGCTACCATGCGCGGCAGTGAGCATAATGACCCGTGGGTCAAGTCAGATGACGATGCTGTTGCGATTCCATCTGGAGATGATGCTGATGGTGCATTGGGTGGACTTGCTACCGGCGCACCATTGCGAATCCGAATCCATTTCAAACCGCCGAGCAGTATCTCAATCGCCCAACAGACGTTGAACATCTCCAGCGGAGAAATGGAGACTTTAGTCATCGGCGGGAGGCATGACCCGACTATAGGGCCACGCGCTGCGCCGGTGGTAGAAGGTATGTGCCGACTTGTCATCGCGGATTTGTTGCAAGGGAGGTAGCCGGCTTGAGTCAACCAACAATCCACAAATTCGGCGGTTCATGCTTAGCAACCTCAGACGACATCGAGGCTGTCGTAGAGCGGATTCGAACAGCCGGTGAAGCAACTGTTGTGGTAGTATCAGCTTTCAACGGAGTTACCGATCGTATCCTTGAGCAAGTTGACCACGGTTCTCTCAATAGGGTTCCAGCCTTCGTTGCTTCAATAGAAATTGAACATTTGGAAAAAGTCCCCGAAATCCAACAATCACCTTGGGCTATCCGATTCGCCGACACGCTACATCACCTTGCTGAGTGCCTGAGCAAACATCTTACTGAAACAGATGAATCTCTCAGAGTTGAGTCGTTGGCCTGTGGGGAGAAGTTGAGCAGCCTTGCCATTGCTGCCGCGTTAGATGCTCGCGGCATCCCTGCTCAACCCGCATGGTCAGAGGATATTGGCATCTATCTGAACGATTCCGGGGAATCGGCTGGTTTTGACATTCAAAAAACAAAGGAGAGCCTTCGCATTCCGATGGGCGCAACACCAGTAATCACCGGATGGTACGGTACCTACGACGGACGGCTCGGATTGATGGGTAGAGGTGGCTCAGACCTATCTGCAACTTCGCTTGCCGCCATCCTTGATGCAGAGGAGGTCACCATTTGGAGGGATGTGCCGGGGATTCTTACCTTAGCCCCACGCTGGTCCTTGCCTTCCCGAAATTTGCCATATCTTTCCTACACCGAGGTCAGTGAGTTGGCATTATTCAGCGAGCCGATGCTGCATCCATCTGCAGTTGACCCACTACGAAGCGCAGGTATACCGCTACGTTTGCGCCCCCTGCACAACCCATCGGCCGAAGGTAGCATCATTGGCCCAGAGGTTTCAACCACAGAGGTCGCCGTTCGTGCAGTCGGTTGTGTATCCTCGCTGACTCCGATTACTTGGCGACTTTCAAGTGTGCTTTCTCTCGCTCATCCGGTGATTGATGCAACATCTGTACTCGAGCGTGCTCGGATTAGAATCTGGTCGCTTGGAGCGACACCGGGAATGGTTAGACTGCTAGTCTCAAGTCGGTCGGCACACCGGGCCAATCGGTTGTTGAATGAGCGTCCCGGTTTGCCAACTGCTGAGGTGGGAGAGCCGGTATCGCTGCTATGCTTCGTAGGGGAAGGTATCGGCAGAGACCAACGAGTGAATACTGAGTTGAATTCGGCCGCTACAACATCAGGAATTTCGTTGCGCATTCTCTCAGATGCTCCGCGTGAACACGCAATTCACGCCACGGTTCCATTCCATCAGACCGAACTTGCGTTGGTAGAGTTTGCCGAGGCGCTCAATCTGCTTACGCCGTGAAGGCCACTTCGTTTCGGGTGCTGAAAGGATTGCCAATCGTTTGTCACAGGCCAAGTTGATTATTGAGAAGGTTCGCATCGTGATGCGCTACCAGCCGTTTGATGATTTTCCCATCACAATACTGGAATACATCCACACTTTTCATATCCAACGTATTTCCGGTTGGCTTTTCGCCAATCAGGGAGCCGGTGTGGGTGCCGGTGAAGTGATAAGCGAGCATAGCAATATTGCCGCACACGTGGATTTCACGAATTGCTACTTTTAGGTCAGAAAACGCGTCAAAGGTCCTCTGCGCATATTCACTCAGGCCGTCGTGGCCGTGAATATCACCGACAAGATTGGATAATCCGCCAGTCGCCTCATAATCTTCCGAGAAAATCTCGCCAATAACCTGAAGATTCTGCGCGTTCCATCCCTCGTCAATCCAGCGACGAAGCAGTTGCTCAAAATGCTCCACTTCATCCAACCCAATCACCCATCCGCGATGAAGGTCTCTCCACTTTCAGATTTTCTGTTTGGCGGCAAGGCATTTCAATCCATTGACTAGCGCCATGTGAGTTTTGGACTGAAAGGAAACACTCACATTAGAGGGTTTATCAAAATAAATATTAGTCCATAGACTCGCGCCATTGCTGAACCCGCAATGGCAGGTTGGCGCCAAAAATCGCTGCTACAATCAGGAAGACAATCATCGTGCCAAGCGCGACTCCATACACGCTTTCCAATTCCACTGACTCACCCAATCTTCGCGCGGTTTCCGGGTCAATCGCTTGAAAGAACCACGGAATAATTTTGTTGACGAAGATAGTTGGGACCGCTACTAGCGCTGCGATAACTGGAGTGATGACCAAACTGATGTGATAGCGGCTCAGTACCTTCTTCACGTTCATCACATAAACCTCATTTGTTCTGATGGAGGTGTCTAGCATCGAGAAGCGGATAATGCCGTTACTGACTTCAATGAACATCACCAAGAATACCGCATAGCCAACCAACAGCATCTTGGTGCTTGAATCACTTAGTTCAAATCCTCCTTCAAAGGCAACTTTGCTCGCAGCGAATCGCAGCGAGATTAGAATGAATAGCATGTAGGAGACGAGCAAACCTCGTGCATCTCGCCTTGCGATGCCATAGAAACCTGCACCTAAGGCAACCAGCACGATGAGCAAGTGTATCATTTGGCCCATCCACTCAAGTCCGAGCCACATGGTGAATCCACCCCAAAGGGTGCCATCTACCGGTGTTACCAGATAGGTGAGAATACCCAATACCATCATCAGGCCAGCAGCAATCATTTGCAGGGTTTGCACCATCCGATCTGCCGGGAGAAATTTCATTTTAGGAATCAGTGGTCCACCGAATAGACTCTCAACGAATGTAGGAATGTAGACTTCGGGCACGGCATCCTTTGGAATCTCATGGCTACTCTTCATTTTTCCCGCGGCCTTGCGGCGGCTTGGTGGGGCAGCGCGCACCACTTTCCCTTCGTATAGATGGGCGGTATCGCTGTCTACTTGTGGCATAATTTCACCTCAGAATCCCCTCGCGCCTGCTAGCGCGGTAGTGAGCAACATATCAGGTTCCCAATCCATCACGAATGCGCCTAAACCTCGTAGTTCAGAGGTCAGGATATCTCGCTCGGTTTTCAACACCTCGTAGGCGGTTCGGTCCAAACGCTTGGCGTCAAACTCAAATTCTAGGCTGCTCGGTGATAACACGGTGACGTCAAATTCACGCGAACGGAAATCACGCACTGCATTGACAACAGTTGGGTCACCTTCCAATGGACTCATGATGATGATTGGACTACCTCGGTTGATGTGAGGCATAATCCGATTCACTACCACTTGCAGAGGAGTGTTTCCTCGCGCGGTAGCACCGGCTAATTTGGTTAGTAAAACGTAGAGTTGCTTTTTACCGGAGTCGCGGTCTACGCTGGTGATTTCTTCCCCATAAATGACCAGTCCAACCGAGTCTCTCCGTGACAGGAAGAACTGAGCGAGACTCGCGGCCGCGCGAGTACTATACACCAGTGCATTGCGGCTGACAGGCCCAGTTTCTGAGATTGCTCTACTGTCAACGATTAGAATAATGTCGCTAACCGCGTCACGCTCAAATTCGTTGACCATCATCTTGCCCATACGAGCATATGCCTTCCAATTGACCTTCTTCATCGCGTCACCGTGAACGTATTCTCGTAGGTTGTAGAAGTTTGAACCCTCACCGGGCTGTCTGATGTTGACTGCACCAGTGAAGATTTTTGGCACTTTACTCTTGACAAAGGCGTCCTTGAGATCTTCAGTCTTCGGGAATACAAGGAAGTCATCGTAAACGTGTAACTCCTTTTCTTTGTGGAATAAAGCAAATGGATCCTGTATTCTGATGCTAACAGGTCCAAGTGTGTAGAAGCCACGTAGTGGGCACTCAACTGTATATTCAATCAGGGTTTCACGACGAGGTCCCAACTCCATCAGGATGTAGTTGGCTCCTTTCTTGATGCGCATGACTTCGGGGACGGAATCCTTCACTTCCAGCACCTTGCTGAGTGGAGAGTTATTCTGTAGGCGCAGGGTGACATCAATTTCACCGTCCTCAAAAATTCGTGCGGCGGATACCTTTCGCATCGCCGAAAGAGTCGCAAGAGCAACTCCTTCGTCCATATTATCATCCTCAATCCGACGGCCGGTCGCGGCAACATCGGCGTGTGCCGATCGCATGGCGGCCCAAGTGAGGAAGGATAGCAATACCACAGCCACGGTTACGAGTTGCAGATTACGCAACACGAGACCGAGTAGGTACAACGCTGTCGCCAAACTAGCGAACATCGCTGATTTCCTACTCCAGACCATATGGGTATTCCTCCGGTTTCACATCTTCCTTCTATTGAATCATCAAACTAAGCGATCAGACCGTCGGTACTGGAACTTCGCGCAGAATAGCCTCGATGACTTCCTGCGGTTCCAATCCCTTGATTTGATGCTCGGGCTTGAGAATCAGTCGGTGTGCCAGTGCTAGCGTTGCGATTGATTTCACGTCGTCTGGCGTCACGAAGTCGCGTCCGCGCATTGCTGCTGCGGCTCGACCGGTCTTGAGCAACGCTTGCGAACCTCGGGGGCTTGCGCCGACCAAGACACGCGGATCCTCACGGGTCCGAGAGACAACTTCAACCATGTACATACGAACCGCGGGGTCCACATATACATCCTCAATCGCTTGCTGCATCGCAACCACTCGTGCTGGGTCGGTAATGACCTCAACATCAACCGCATCCTTCTTTCGTGCGATACGTCGGGCGAGAATCTCGTCCTCATCAGCACGGTCGGGGTAACCGACGCTCATCTTGAACATGAATCGGTCCAATTGAGCCTCGGGCAGCGGGTAGGTTCCTTCCTGCTCGACCGGGTTCTGGGTCGCCATTGTCAGGAAAGGCGATGGCAACTTGTGAGTAACAGTACCGATGGTAACTTGCTTCTCTTGCATCGCTTCAAGCAGCGCGGCTTGCGTCTTGGGCGGAGCACGGTTAATCTCGTCAGAAAGCAGTAGGTTGCAGAAGATAGGTCCAGGTTTGAACGTAAATTCTCCCTTCTTCGCGTCGTAAATGTTCGTTCCCGTAATATCTGCTGGAAGCAGGTCGGGCGTGAACGATACACGCTTGAAGTCACAACCCAATGCGTCGGCGAACGTATTGGTCATCAACGTCTTGGCAAGACCCGGGTAATCCTCGAACAGCAGGTTGCCGTTCGCAAGGATGTCAACTAACACATTGTCAATGACGTGGCTCTTACCAATGATGACCTTCTGGACCTCAGCGTTGATCGCAGAACCGATCGCGCTTACGGCAGCCAGACGTTCACGCACTTCTGGTGTGCTCTGGTGTTTCGGCTGGGCCTGTGCAGCAGCAACTGCCGGCGCTTTAGGCGCTGGTGCGGCTGGTGCAGCAGGGGCGGCTGGTGCCGCCGGAGCTGGTGGTGGCGCTGGTGCGCCAGGTGGTGGTGGTGCCTGCATATTTTTTCACTCTCCGTATTTTTTCTCCAATCTTAGTTATTCTTCCCCCAACGACGTATTGTCTGGAGCAACTGACGTAACTCCTTGGGGGAATATGTGCGGTTTTGGCTGTACGCCAATTCTACGAGACGTGGGTCGCTGATCATAGTCTGAACTTCAGCAGGCGACTTTAACGCCATCTCGTCTCTAGTGAAATCATAGAATACGCGAACCTTAGTCATCAAAGATTCACGCACCCTCTGTTTGTAGGTATGAGGGTCAACCTTTTCAGGTCGCTCCCTAAATCGGGTCAAGTCGAATACGTGTCGCCAATTGGTCTTCTCTGGAACGACCATGATAGCAACCAAAAGCAGTAGAAGCAGATTGAGAATAACCAGCCATTTCAGGAAGGCATTGCTGGTCAGCATGACGATGGTCGCCATCGCATCGGTGAAAGGAGCACTCATCACTCCGGTCACGTGACGACTCTCATCAAAGACGATTAGGAACTTGCTATGGGTCATCGTGACCGTGGTAGACAACTCCTGATTGTCCAACTCCATCATAGAGTAAATCAGCGATCGGAAGTATAGTTCGTTGCCTTGCCATTGGTGATTGCTACTCATCTGGTGCCTCCAACACGATGGACGGCTCACATCACAATCTTCAGCCATACCGGTAGCCTTTGCTTCCTCAAAACTCCAAAGACGGTTCGAAAAGGCGGTATCATCGGCCACGAAGACAATCGAGCCAGTCACCCTGATTTCAGACAAGGTTCGCTTGCCTCCTGCCCTCTGGTCGAGGGCTGTGATGCCGGGATAATCGATTCTGACGGCCAGCGCGAGGTCACCGGGTGCTGGGTTCTGGGTATTGCCAGAATCGCCGTCGCCTGCGATATCAATGAAAGCAGAGGGAGAGGCGGCTGCTAGGATTTTAACAACACGATTGGCAATATTATCTTCAGAGTAGTTCTCAACCTTCATTCCGGTAGGCTGCCGGAACATTACTGGGATTCTACAGCCCTGATAGAAGTGTTGAGTGAGTTGATTATTGCCACAACCGGTTCGCATGCTACTATCCGACATCGTGAGCACCGACTCGTTGATTGCAGCCAATCCCCAAACATTCTTCCAATTCGAAGGAAGTTCAATCGGCGGGTCTGTTTCCGGGTCAACCTCGTACCAGTGCTGATTTTCGTCGAGCATCGGTTCGTCAAAGTAGGTGATGCCGAATTTGGATGCTACCCGATTGGCGTTAGTATTGTCTGCAGCGATAATGACCTTGCCTCCCTTCATGGTAACAAAGTCGTGAATCGCGACAGCCTCGGTTTCATCAATCGGTTTTTCCGGGCTGACAATCACCAACACAGTTCGGTGCGGATCTTGCCAATCGTTGACCAGCATTGGAGTTGACATCGTATTACGAATAGTATAGCCCTCATTGCCGACTCCCGGTCCAAGTGAATGCCTCATTTCGGTGAGTTGAGCCAAGCGAAGAGCATCGTTATCAGAGGTCTCTCCGACATAGGCAGAATACACCGGGTCCTTACCAGCACTGAACGCCATTGGCAGGACTAAAACCAGCAGTAAGATGAATCCAACAGCGGCGGCGGTAATCATACCGAACATTCGGTTTCCGTCTTCATCTTCCGCCATTCTCTTATCCCCTTCAGTAAATATGGAGCAGGGCTCCAACGAATTGCAGGCTTCGCCAACTCAGTTCTGCAAATATAGGTTGCTGCACTCCGAGTGAGAGTAAATACCCGCCTTCGGCGGAGAATCAAACCCTCCCTTTCCGTATCATTTGAAAAAAACCTGCTGACTGGGGTTATTATTGCGAATTTATATCCGCCAATCATATTGCAGAAATGAGTAGAGTGTCATTTTGGTCTGCGAGCGATTGCTACAGCAATAATACTCGCAGGAGCGAGCAGCGATGCAACAGGCATGAAGTTGCTTGATACGACTTCATCAGGATCATTTGGACCATCATCGCCGCCGATGCCAGCATCATCGTTATCTTGGTCCGAGCCGATACGACCTGCCTCAATGGAGAGTTGAGTTTCATCGCTGGCAGTGCGGTCGCCAAGACCACCACCGTCCGCACCGTTGGATACGATGGTGATTTCAATGCTACAAATCCGACCGGGATGACTCGCTGAGATATCAAAAACCAATTCTGCGCTATGCTCAACATTCGGCTCAGGCCTCAGTTGATTTCCAATCAAGGAGTCAAGCGGCGAACCATATGTATCATCATGTGAAAGCAAGGGACAGTCATCACTCAGTGTTACATCGGTTATGGAATCATTAGAGTTACCAATGTTGGACACCCCGACAGTATAGGTAATTGAGGTACCAGCGTTTACCGGGTGGTCAATTTCTTCAAATTCAACCGATAGCCTGTAGAGGTGAGGAACCTTGAGATTGGCTTCCACGTTCTGAATGCTGGGTAATACCGCTGGCGCACTTCCCCAACTAATCAATTCACCTCTCACTTCAAAGACGCCAATCTCATTTCCGTCTTTTTCCCAAACCAACACGTCTTTGATGTCCGCGTTAAAAGTATCGTTAGAACTCGAACTGACGCTAACTTCCTCTGGCCCGGTGACTGAGCCAGCAAGTTCGTTATCATAGGAAATTGCAACTGTAATTTCACCGACGAGGTTATCGTTGCGTACCCAGAACTCAACCCGAACGCCTCCATCTTCCCCGAGCAAGAATGGTTTATCCTCATCATCATCAATGTATGAGATTCCCATCTCCCAGCCAATCGGTAACTCCGTATCGTGGGAACTCGCGCTGACTGAACTTGCCGGCGCGAAGGCGAGCAGGCTCATCGCGAATAGCGCGAGAACGATGGTTGGGAACTTGGCCACGAAGTTGCGGACCCACTCATCAAGCATGAAATCGTCGCTGTAGGGTTCGCCTCACAATTCAGCCAAAGGAGAGAGCGCACGTCGTGTGAGAACTCGGACCATTTTTCGTCTATATGGGGCGGTGAAATAGGTGTTATAGACTGGTTTAACAGCCTTTCTGACTTGCTCAGCCAAGGCCTTCACGCTGTCTTTTCCACTCCAGTTTTCTATCGCGGCGGCTGCGATGTCACAATGGTCGCCGGGAGTAGTATGCAAGCCGGTGGTGGATATGCGAAGTCCCTCCAGTCCGGCACCGTTCACCTTCCATGCGGCTGCTACTCCGGCTTCTGGGAAATCCCATGCCTCTCGCAAGGCGAGTTTCTGGTAGCGGCCGCTCCACTGATGCGCATCGTCGGGTAATTCTACGTGAGTGACGATTTCACCTTGCTCGAGCACGTTGCGGGTGATGCCATCATGCTGGAAGAATTCTGCAAGAGGCATGGCGCGAGTGCCGGTCGGAGAAGCGAGATGGATCGTAGCGTTCAGGCAGATTAGCGCAGGAGCGAGGTCTGCTTGGTAAGTGGCTACACACAACGTATTCTGATTGGCGATGACCCTGCAGTCTGCGCCGGTTCCGCAATCGCATTTGTAGCACCAATCTATACTTCGTCGCCACTCCTCGGTTTGATTGAACCAGAAGCAGCGCGTATCAAGACAAATATTTCCGCCGATAGTTCCTGAGCGGCGAATCATCACGCTTGCAATGCTCAAAGCGGCTTGGCGTACCAAATCGTGGGTGGAATCGTTGGTAGTCAGGTCATGCAATCGGACCATCGCCCCCAGGTGGGTAGAAGATAATTCAGTCAGTTCTGCAACCCGAGCAAGCGAGATGACATGAGGCTTGACATTCAGATGCCATTTGTAATTCGGCAGAAGGTCAGTTCCTCCAGCAACCCAATCAAAATCCTCGCCGGCTTGCAAAAACCCGCCAGCCAAGTCAATCGCTTCGCCAAGAGTAGTCGGCATATGCAAAGTGTAGGGAGGTGTTAGCATCAGGCATCACCCATATGTCTGCGCTCAGTGTGTAACCACGCCCTTCCCGCCCGTCTTGGTGCTACGAGGTAATCATCGCTAGGAAGTACGGTAGCGGGCCATTTCTCGTCCTGTTCATCTGCGGGGATTGTCGGGTCCAAACCGAATAATGCACCGTTGTGATAGGGGGCTGGGGCCGGGTCTAACTTGCGTTGTAGGTCCCGTTGTTTGTGTTCGGCAGCTCTTGCGTCCATCGTGGCCTGCATTTCGGAATGAGTGAGACTTGGATTTGGCAACTCGCAAGGGTCGTCAATTTCGTGTTGTTTGCATTTCGCTTCTATCCGCTTATACATCCGGTCTGGAGTAATCGGCAACTCGTCAGCGCGGATGCCAATTGCGTCATACACAGCGTTGCAAACTGCGGGCAGGACCGGCAATAGCGGTCCTTCGCCCGCCTCTTTAGCACCAAAAGGCCCCTCCGGGTCATTTGACTCAACAATAATCGGCACGATTTCAGGCATCTCATGCACGCTTAGAATCTTGAAATCGAGCAGGTCAGGATTCATCAGATGTCCATGCCTGCCATACTTCATTTCCTCACAAAGAACCTGTCCCATTCCCATGTGACATGAGCCGATAATTTGGCCTTCAACAGCCAATGGATTGAGGGCCTTTCCGCAGTCGTGAGCGGCCCAGACCTTGATGACTTTAGTGAATCCTGTTTCCGGGTCAACCTCAACCTCTGCCACATATGCTGAGAAGGAATATGCCGGGGCAAGACCAGCGGCTGCTCCCTTGTGAGTTCGGCCCATAGGTGGCGTTCTATAGGCTCCTGAGGCTAACAATGCTCCTCTCTCCTCCTGTGCTTTGTGCAGGGCTTCAAGGTAGGAGACTCCGACCGCTGGGTCGTGCTTGTCAAAGATTCGGCGGTCGCCGATTACCAACTTCTCGTAAGGCGCACCGGTGATTTCTGCAGTAGCCTTGAGTAATTCTTCTCGGATTTGCATGGCAGCGGTGATTGCAGCATTTGCATTCATGAAAGTCACCCGGCTAGAATAGGAGCCGAGGTCAACCGGTGCGGTATCGGTTTCAGTTGAACGAATCCGAATCATCTCAAGTGGTAATCCGAGTACTTCTGCCACAGATTGAGAAATCACCGTATCAGAGCCTTGACCAATCTCCGCCGCACCGGTGTGAACAGTCACCCCGCCATCCATGTCTACCTTGAGATGGACGGTCGCATGTGGGAACTTGTTGGGGTCCCAATGAATCGGCAAGCCGCTGCCCGAGATGAAGAAGCCACAGCCGATTCCGATTCCTCGCCCCAGCGGCATTTTTCGGAATTTCTCATCCCAATTGCTCGCCTCCTTGACCCGTTCAAGACATTCGCGCATTCCGATGCTGGTGATTCTGAATCCGGTGATTGTCGCAGATTGTGGTGGCAATAAATTCGCCAATCGGAAAGAAATTGGGTCCACCCTTAATTGTTCGCAAATATCGTCAATTCCGACCTCAACCGCACAGCGACTATTCACCGCACCATGCCCTCGCATCGCTCCGCTTGCAGGCTTGTTGGTCCACACCCTCGCTCCGGTATAGTGGAAGCCG
>Ga0208879_1000749_pt1 | contig 32483 bp, 23 predicted proteins | sample Knorr_S15_td_Bot_FD_185605 | JGI IMG/M metagenome (GOLD analysis project Ga0208879, IMG submission 185605) | Marine microbial communities from Southern Atlantic Ocean transect - Knorr_S15_td_Bottom_ad_5009_LV_A (SPAdes) (version 2) | ecosystem: Environmental > Aquatic > Marine > Oceanic | place...
GGCTACCTTGGTGACAACATCGGGGATATCCCGATACTGGCCCAGGGCAATAACCGGAATCAACAGGATCAATAATAAATGCCTCATCGTATCACCGCAAATTTGCCAATATATTCACCCAAAACTGAATTTCCATCTTCTGACAATTGTTCAACATGAAATAAATATAGACCGGGAGCAATTTCCTGATTATTCATGGTCCGCATGTCCCACCAGGCGTTGCCTGTAAATTTACTATTATGTTCAAACGGATTACTATCATCGCACCCGGTAACACATTCACCCGAAATTGTGAAAATACGAATCCTGCAATAACTCGGAAGGTTTGTGAACCGAATCCGTCTTAAGTGTTCAGATTCCTTATACCCGGATTGTACCTTATAAGGATTTGGCACAACACCTATATTACTCACATTGGCAGCAGGCATAACGCCAGGATAAACCTGAACAAAATTGCGATCCAGGACTGTGGTTCCTTTTGAATTCTCAATTGATGCATACCCGTTCGGATCAGCCCATTGGTCAGGGTTTGAAAAATTTGTATCAATCACAGTCTCGAATTGACCATTGCCAATATCTTCATAAGATGTATTGAATGGTGGTTCTACGCCCATATCATAAGCAACAACGGAATAGGTGTATTCTAAGCCATCCACTACATTTTGATCTGTAAAAAGATACGTCATGGTGTCGCCATTAATCACTTTTGGTTCGTCTAATCGGATTGCATCAAATCCATTATCGTTTCCTAAAGTGAACCAGGGGAAATATGGATCTTCTCCATTGATGGCATGTCCACGACTATTACTGCCGGAACAATCCAAATTCCCAGAATAAACGCAATGAAGTGAATCTTCACGTGCAGTGAGGTCATATTGTTTGAATGGCCTCCAACCTGCAAAAATTCCATCTGTATCATAGATCATATCATCTGCACCACCCCAGGTACTTCCGCCATCCAAACTTTTATAAAGTTTATACCCTTCAAAATCTGCGTACCCGGTTACCACATCGCGGGAATTTTCCGCGTGGTCATTCCAATAGATACGGACCTCACCCTGGTCTGTTTCTGCATGTACCATGGGTTTCATTGGTGGTGTAAATCCCTGGTACCTTGAATTATACATGACCTGAGCAAACCGGGCGTTATTGATAAGATCTTCCTCTGTCTGGCCAAAAATAATACAAAACGAAAACGGGACCTCACGCCCGACCGGAAGATCAAATGGTGCACAGCTCATGATCAGCACACAATCCAAGCCCAGAGGCTCACGGAGATAGACAGGCTCTTCCTTCAACCCGACCACTGAATCAAAGTGGGGGTTTAATTCAGAGCCCAGATCCGTTCCGGGATTTGGTGTATGGAAATGCCAGTTCTTTTCTCCAACACTCAGGTTAGATGTATCTCCCACCATGAGTTTATATAAAATCTCTTCTTTATTTCTGGCTACGGGACACCCATCACTCCCTGCATAACAGCTGGGCGAATTTGATTCTGGGGAAACAATACCCGGACGCTGGTACCAATCAACCCAATGCCAATCCGTCATTTTCAACGGTTCGCCCGGAAAAATATCGATTGTTCCATCCTGGTCCAGGTCGATTGGGTCTGTTGCTTTGGGTGAATCCAAAAGCTGGGTTGCGACAACACCAAATTCATTTCCGGGATGAGCTGTAGCCGAGGGTTCATCTAAAATGTACCCCGGGACTCCAGATCCTCCATCATGGTCACCGATCATTGCCATACTGATCAGCATGCGCTCGTTATTGACCTCAAACAATTCCCAGTAATATTTCATAAAGTCGTCATCATTGGTATGAAGCCCGGAATTGTACCCATCCCAGTCTCCCATCAGAACGTCAGCATCCATGTAAAATCCTAAGCCCACTCCGCTATAATCAAAACCTTTCCCACCATTTAATTTTGTTCCGTCAGGCATGATCATTCCGTCGCCACAGAGTTGGCTACCATCTGGGCCATAAACTGGATTTCCATCTTCATCTTCTGCGCACCAATCTCCACTCTCATTTCTGACTTTTACGGTCACAAACATGATATCTTCCGCATAGGATACACCATAGGAATGGGCTTCTGCCATGACTCGGAATCCCATGGGATACCCGGTTTGTTCATACTCATCATTGGTGTTGACATTGTTTGCCCTATGGGACCACCGATCATCAAACTCCATATAAATATCCATATCAGAAATAAAGCGGCCCGGAACTTCTTCCCAGCAATCTGGATCCTTTCTGGATTGAGAGCATCCAGGTAAATTGATATTGTAATCTTGTGCCCACCAACCCGGCCAATATGCATCCATTTCACCTGTTGCTTCATTCAATCGTGTAGGCCAAGTCTGAGAATAACCCGAATGAGCTAAAACAGGGTAAGTGTCATCTCCCGAGACCCAGGGTGTTTCAGAAAAAATGTCACTAGCATTATATTCTGTTTGGTGGGAGTTAATCCGTGACATTGTTCCGGCATGCCAGTCTGTTTTTTGTGCGGGTCCTATAAAATGAGATTCGGCAGCATTGGCACCATAGTACATATAATTATCATCTTCCGTCCATTCTTCCAGGTCTTCACCATAATCGTAATAATCAAACTGATCTTCTCTGCTGATGAGAGCAGGACGAAGCGCCCAGGGATATATAAATCCAACCCGGGTAGATGCTTTACCGGGGTCAGCTTCTCCAAGGGTACTTAAGATGATCTTTCGATTTTCATGGTCAAAAAAGAATTGTTTATCATTATCAATATCGTCCAGTGAAGTTTTCTCATTTTCCGGTTGATAAAGTCCATCGTCTGCATCTAATTCAAAAATGATTCCTTTATAAACAGTATCACCACTTGTGGGGTACCAATCATCATAGGCTGATGTGGATGACCAAGTGCTATATAAGGGTGCCCCTTCTTCATCCACAACGGTTTCTAATTGGGTCCAGGTAAAGTGATTCGTATTCTTATGTCCTGGTACACCCGCAATAAAAGACACCGCAGGCAAATAAGAATAATCCCCCCAGATGCCTGATGGGTGGAAATCCCAGTTGATAAAACTACCATAGTTAGTAATGGCGGTTTTAACTCTCCCTTGGTCAATAAATCCTTTAGCACGGTCACTCATGGGATTTGTTGGAAACGGGTAATCGCCAATCTTTGCAGTTGATGTTTTTCTAAAAGGATCACGAACAGTAGCATCCAGATTCTTGATGGTGGGTTCAACAGCAATTAAGACAGTGATGTAAAGTATTGGAATTAAATAAACTGGTTTCATAGCGTTTGACTAAAAATCAATTCTGACGAAAAAGTTGATCTCCCGCGGAGAAGATAAGCGCCAAGGCCTGTCATAGTAGGCACTGGATTTATTTGCAAAAACGCCGGCACCATTAGGGTCCGTCCCGGGTAAACCAACATAATTGGTATAATAGGTCCCGGGGTCATCCGGTTTTCCTGTCATTTCATAAATGTCAATGGCATTCCGGATATCAAAAATATTAAAAATATTCAGACCCAAGGAAAATCTATGCCCCATGGTTTGAATGTATTTTGAAAAGGTCAGGTTTACATTCCGATAAGATGGCCCACGTTTAGAATTCCGATTCCGTTCATCCGGAGCAGGGTCCTTTCCACGGAAGATTACAGGCGTATAGGGATACCCACTCATATAAAATGCCGTCAGCCCGGCATTAATTCCGTATGGCAGCATCGTATACATATAGTAGGTCAAGTCATGGGGACGGTCGTAATAAGCCAATCTTTCCTGACTGGGTGCGTCCACATACTGACCACTGATGCTTGCCCATGCATATTCACTATTGGCTTTAGCAATCGAATAGGTGTATTGCAGTTGAGACCCAAATCGGGGGAATCTCCATTCCAGTGTAAAATCAATACCTTTTGCCGAGCCATAATCTCCATTCCGTGCAATTTGATAGGAATAAACACCAGAACGTTCATGGGTGTAACGAGTCATCTGGTCCATATCTTTCACCCAGGCACCAATGGAATAGGCCCAACTTTGCCCCACCTGAACGTTGAAGGCAACAGAGTAGGATTGGGTACGTTCCGCGCCCAGAGTAGCATTTCCTACTGTTCCTTCACCTTCTTCAAAGAGTTCTTCAGGGTCTTCGAGCCTGTTCGTGTTTAAATAAACATCCTGGTAAATAGGCGTTTGATAATACAGACCATAATTAAATGTAAAGGTCGATTTATCTGTGATCACATGGCTGAGCCCGATCCGGGGGCTGATCTTATAGAACCAATCAGAATCTTCGAGAAAAACCATTTGTCTAGCTAAACCGGCAATATCAGAATATTCCTCATTCTCATCCCACTGATTATTATTATTAAGATCGGAATAAAAATACGGATGACCTGGACTGTAAACCGTCCCTAACGAATCCTGTAATGGCGGGGGAACACCCCAGATCTGTGAATTATAATTTACCATGTCGATCCGGATACCATAGTTGATCACCATCCAGGGGACTTCAAAAACATTTTGGATATAGGCAGAAAATTCTTCTGGTTCACGGTATTCATCCCAATCCCCGTTTCCATTGGCATCGGTAAATGCCTCTCCTTCGTCCCAGCGGCCATTCCCTTCACCTTGATCTGCTGCTACATAACCACTGTCTCCAAGAACCATACCATCAGGTCCTGTATCCTGCCAATATTCTGCAAATGTTTGGACAAAAGCACCTGCGCCACGCCACGGATATTTTACTTCATAAAAATTGAGTTTATGATATTTATAATCAATCCCGGTTCTTAGTTTCCATTTATCTGTAAGCTGAGACGTAAGATCAACCCGGACCTCATCTGTGGTTGCCCGGGAATCTGCATAAAAATTATCATGCCCTCCGAAGGTTCTTCCTTCATCCCAACCCACACCCGTAAATGAAGGCATATAGTAATAAGGGTTTTCTTCTCCAAACATCCCACCATTGTTAAATGGGATATTGTTATATCCAGGTACATTCTGCCAGGTTAGCCAAATGCTTTCATAGTCGAAGAAAGGCTCGTAATCCTCATACATTTCTGGTTCAAGCCAATAATCCCCATCACGTTTTTCTAATCGCTTAACTAATTCAGGACCACTCCAAACACCATTACCATCCGCATCCGTAAAATTTTCACCTGGATCCCATATACCATTGCCATTCATATCATTAAAATCTTCAGCCAATTCCCAGCTGTAAAGACCTGGATCAGCGCCATGATACCATCCGCTTCGCTCATCTACATTCGTATAGCGAATTGTGTCACCATCTTCTCCTATACTATAGGGGACGACAAATTCATTTTCAGGATCTGAAATTTGCTTATACCCAGCGGGATGTCTCCATTCAAACCAATTTGGATATCCATCCTTATCATTGTCACGCCAGCGAACACCCTGGAATTGGTCCTGGATAAAGCGAGAAGTACGGATTGTATAAAATGTTCTTTGGGTCAGAGAATGGTTTATTTCAAAATTATGTCTTCTCGTATCCCGGAAAAGTTCATTTCGTCCTTCGTCCCAATAAAGATACCGGGTAGAAAATGATTGGCGGTGATTTCCAACCTGCCAGTAGGCATAATGAAACCGAAGGCTGTTGGTGAGTTTATAGGTAAGTTTTGAAAAAACATCCCAGGTATTTCCAAATCCAAACCCGCGGAATCCGGCTTCATCATCCCAAGGGTACACAAGATTTTTCTTATTCAGTGCCAACGTATCAGGATTTGCGTCAGATTTTAAAAATACTTTTCGACCTTGGTAGACCTTATCATCAAATTCATAAACGCTGAAATTTTCATTGGTGGTATATTGCCCAGAGACCCAGAAAGATAATCTTGGAATTCCAAGCATTGGACCCCCAAAACCAAAGTTCACATCATTATAGCCCCTGATCATATCAAAATTCTCATTTGGTTCTGTCATTCCAAGGGCATAATTAATTGCGGCACCTACCTGGCTGGTCTCAAATTTGAAATTATATCGAAATTCTTTTCCGCCTGAATTTGTATGCCAGTTTGAGATGGCAGACTGGGCATCGCCATATTCTGCGTTGAATCCACCCGGCTGCCAGTCAAATTCTCTTACAGCAAAAAGATTTAATCGTGTCCCGGAACCGATGGATCCAAATATTGGATTTCGAAGATACATCCCGTCCATCATGTAAGCCACCTGTCCCGAACGTCCACCTTTCACATGGATCTCTTCCAGGCCACGTTCTTCATGGTCAGGGACAGATTTGTTTCGACTGACAACTTTTACCACACCTGATTGAAGGGTGTATAAATCTGTCAAGTCCCGAATTGGGAGGGATTGAATTGCTTCCTGGCTCACTGTCACCTTTTTAGAGGTGCTGCCCCTTTCTACTAAGGGTCGCTGACCAATCACTTCAACTTCATCGCCTTCCATCACAGCTTCCGGTAATTTAAAATTCAACCAGACTGTTTGGTCCATGATGACATGAACTTTCTTTATGGTTTGTTTCTGGTATCCCATCATTTGGATAACCACATCATAAACGCCCACCGGAACATTCAGGATAAAATAATTCCCATTCATATCCGCAGCCGCACCAAGCCCAATGGATGGTATAACTATATTCGCTCCAGGAAGGGGTACGCCATCCATATCGGTTACTTTGCCACGGATGGTACCATCAGTACCAGCGATCAAGAATGATGCAAATAAAAATAATGTAGAAATATGTTTCAGTTTGATCATTCACTCATCTCCCGGAGGTCAATGGTTTGGATCCCGGTTTGGGTGCTAACACGAAATGGGTCATAATTAAAATCGGGGTGATTCCCAATATCTCGAAGTTCAATCGTATGAACCGGTTGTGTCAAAATCCTAAAAACATTGCCATCATCCGTAACTTCAAGAGACTTTAATACGATTCGGTTTAGCCCAACCCAAGCTTCATTATTTTCATCCGGGGGTCCATTCAGTGTTAAATCCGGATCAAAAGGATGTTCAGCCCAGCGAATATGAATTTCGCTTTTAACGAGCCCTGAACCCTTAGCGAGCCAGGATTCAGTTTTTTGGCCATATTCCACACCACTTCCTACCATGGTCATGGTTACAATATTTGTAATTTTAAAACAATCTGTAAAGGTGGTATCCACGGCTGGATCACTGTCACTTAAACGATTTCCTGCTGGCACAGTTATAGAATCGGACTCAACTGAATAAGATTTTTCAATAAAATAAACAGCGATGGCGGTTGTGTCATAATAAGCAGTATCTACGTGTTCTCCATCCCTAAGCAATCCATTGGCTGTATAATATAAGACTTCACTTTCCAACTGCGATTTATGCCAGAAACCGTCCCGGATATCGCTTGGATTAAAATAAAACCCAACGGGGAGGAAATAAGAAGGATAAACAACCTGGTTTAAATGGTTAGGCTGGTGGAAGATATGGTAATTATAAAACCTCTCTACCACACCGCCACTTGTTTTCGTCCACTCTGATTTGGTAATGTAATAATCATCAGGCAACAGATTTGAACCAGAAATATGTCCTACTTTCTCCCTAGTGTAAAGTGTGATCAAGGAATCCACATCATCCACATACTGCTGTTTTAAATCAGTGAAATCAACTTCCTCAATAATATCTGTAAAGATGTTACTCCAGCGGTCTGTGATATCATCTCCCAACACAACTTCAAGTAATACTTCCGGATTATCTGAATCACTCCAATCCACAATCAGGTTATCTGGTTTTTCTCCAAGGACATATAATTCTTTTAAAGTATCTCCATCCACATAATCCAAGGTGAATTCTTCAATACCATCAAAAATACTATTTCCGATATCCGTGAATTCTTCGCCCTCTGTATAGGTCCCACTTCCATCGGCATCCACATAATCTTCTGCGCCATCCCATTTTTCATTACAATTCCGATCTTGGTAAGGATCACTTAGATCATATTCACCATTATCATCCGCATCATAATAAGGTTCCTCTGGATCCCAGATATTATTTCCCGTGTCTTCAAATTCATACGCAATTGAAATGGTACCATCTCCATCATAATCTTGAATAATTGCGTCGCCGGCATCATATACACCATTATTATTTTGGTCATCATATTCATATAGCAATGTATAAAGGCTATCACCGTTGTAATCTTCGATATGTGTTTCTGCGCCATCCCACTGACCATTGTCATTGCAATCCGTATTATTCCTGAAAACAAGTGAATCAGAACTTAATTGTTTCTTTGTGAACTCAAAGGTGGTGAGAAACCGAATCCGCTCATCTGCTAAAAAGACATAATTTGTATCATTCCATTCTGATGAGTCCACAAACATAAGTCCTTCATCAATGAACGGTGTGTCAACAACAGCCCAATAGGCATTTATATTAAAAGTATCTGAATAATAAAGCAACGTATCTGCTGAGATCCAGTCTGAATTCACCAGTTTATACCGCTGAAGAGAAGGTTCTGCTTCCAGATTCCATTCCAATGCTTCCAGGTTTTTGAATTTCGAAGAGTTGATCAAGACAGAATCGAAGACGATGGAATCCTGCACAGATAATGAATCAATATAATGTCTTTCGGTAAACTCTGCTTCATCCTCCGGTGTCATGGAGACCAAATGCTGCGGGAAAGTTTTATAATCCATGGTGGGCGGGTCTTCCCCAAATAGACCGTAATAGGCATCATAAGAGTCATAGTTTTTCATCAGATTTGGGTTATACCGAAAGAACTCTGCCTGAATATCTGGAGACTCCCCAAAATTGTAGAAATATTCTGAGATAGATCCCTGGTCACTGGTCCAGGAAGAGTCCAATGTATTTATATACTTACTTTTTTCCACAGTGGATTCTTCCGATGGCTTTTCACAAGCCAAGAAATTTAAAGATATCCCAATCAGTAGTAAAAAAGGAAATAAGTTTTTCATAGATTTAATATTGGACTTCGTACAAATATGGAGCGATTAATTTAAGTATTCGACAACGATATTTCGTTGTTTTTTTAAAGACCCCTAATTAAACGATATGATTAAAACGAAACAAATAATTTTCTTGCTCATTTTTTTTATTACTCTTGGTAAGGCTGACCTGGCCAGTCCCACTCCATTTAAATCGATTCAGCCCAATGGTATAGAAATCGAAATCTACAACCGTGGGAATCACCTCCAGGGATGGCACGAATACAATGGATGGACCATTATTAAAGAGCCGGGTGGCTGGTGGGTTTATGCATCCGGGAAAAATGGAACTCAACTTATTCCATCTGGATTGAGGGTTGGAATTGACCCTGAACCCAGCGACCTTATTACAAATATTCAAAAAGGGATTCGTCCCGAGGCTCGAGTTTTATTGGACCATTCCCCTATTCCCAATATCAATGCCACCCGAGCCGACACATTTCATGTTCCGCTGATCCTCGTGGAATTCCCCGATGCACAGGCAACCTATGATTCTGTCGATTTCGAAATGATCATGAATCAACCAGGTTATACCCATTTGAATTATGATAATACCGGGAGTTTTCGTGATTTTTACCAGGAAATTTCCTATGGTCAATTCTTACCGGTATCCGAAGTAACCAATTGGATCACGGCGCCCCATCACCATGACTATTACGCCTATAGCGATCCAAATGGTTATAACCATGTAAAGGAATTAGTCAGGGCAATGGTGGACTCCATGGAGGCTTCTGGTTTTGACTGGGCATTGTATGATAACGATGGCGACGGCTACGTGGATGCGCTCAATCTTTTGCACCAGGGCGCAGGTGCTGAGCAGGGGGACCATTCGAATATTTGGTCGCACAAATGGAGTCTTGGAAGCTTAGCCGTACAATATGATGGTGTAACCATTAACAGTTACACCATGAATCCTGAGATCCAAAGCGGTCAAATTGTAGCCATTGGTGTCTTGTCCCATGAATTTGGACATGCCCTGGGCCTCCCGGATCTCTATGATACAGATTATTCATCTACAGGTGCAGGCAAATTGGCACTCATGGGCAGTGGGTCCTGGGGAACCAGCGGCAATTCCCCCTGGTATCCTTCCACCATGGTGGGATGGTGTAAAAATGAATTAGGGTGGGTGGACATTATTGAAATTGGTAATGACCAGGATAATATTTCCATCCAGCAATCTTATTCGAATAATGATATAATTCGTGTAAACCATCAGCAAATTCCTGAAGAATATTGGTTGATAGAAAACCGCCAGAAGGTCGGCTCTGATACGCTCATGCCTACACCCGGTCTGGCCATATGGCACATTAACGATGATATTGCACAGGGTTGGGGCCCGAATAATAATGAACCCTATTATGGCGTTGGACTGGAGCAGGCAGATGGCCTGTTTGCGTTAGAAAATGGTGGCCCAAGTAATGGCGGCGATGTCTATCCTGGTGACACAGACAATCGGGAATTCAGCCATGCAACAATACCGAACACACACAGTCTTTATGGTGTACCATCCATGACTCGCATTGATAATATCTCAGATCCGGGTGAAACGATGTCCTTTGATGTGGAGTATAATGAGATCATCCTTGCAACTGCCTCTATTTCTGATGGATCTGGATATGCCAATAACCAGGGATCAATTTCAATTGGGATGGATAACGAAATGGATTTGGGTGAGTTGGAGTTTGAATTAGGTTTTTCTCCTTATATCGTTGACGTAATTGATGTGATTCCAACAGCAAGGTCAACCTTTGACTCCGTCATAATTGAAGACAATTCAGTCACCCTGGTTAATCCTGTTATAACAGCTGGATCCGGAGCAATTCTCAACCTTTCCCTTTTTAATAATACAGGCATTTCAACGTCCGTTAATGTATCCTTTGACTGGTGCGTAGGATATACATCTGAAAACCAGGAAGTAGGCATTACGGCTACTGACGAAGCCACGTATACGATTGAAGCTATGGATCAGTATTTTATTATTCAAGATGGAACAGGAATTGCAGGAGGTGGTGGTTCCTATATCGTGTCTATTGTCAACACCGTTCCAATTCAATTGGCAGTCATGCAATTAGCACATGTTCCATCCTACCTCACACCCAGTGCTGAACCCTTTGAAGATCTCAATGGAAATGATATCTATGATGATGGAGAACCATTTACAGATTATAATGAAAACAACGTTTGGTCACCCATGATTGAATCCTTCTCTCCAGCTATTGTATGGAATGTAGAAGGAACACCAAACAGTAGCGGATTAACCGTTGGATTTTCCAATTTGACTACGCCTTTGGAACCGGGAACACACGATCTTTTCCGGGTAAATTGTGCCGTAAGCAGCGATGCACAACTCAATGACGAGATAGCTGTTTATACCAATATAATTATCCTATTGGATATTTGGGGGAATAACGGTGTCCCATTTGTGAATGGAGAGGGCATAGTTCTTATCGATGGTGTATTAGGGAATGATAATTCGAAACAAATTCCAACAGAATTTTCATTGAACCAAATCTATCCGAATCCATTCAACCCAATTGCAAAAATTCATTTTAGTGTAAAGATGTTTGGGGAGGTAACTGTAAGAATATTTGATTTAACGGGACGGTTAGTTGAAACTTTGATCAATGAAAACATGGAACCGGGGTATCACCAGGTCCAATGGAAACCAGCAAACATCCCATCAGGACTTTATTTTGTAGAATTGAGATCCGATTCTTTTCGGGAGATCCAAAAGATCACATTATTAAAGTAATGTGTCATTCCGGCCAAGCTTGCCTTGAGCGGGAATCCAGAAAATAAAAATAGTTTTTCTCTTAATGTGTAAATATACCTTTCAAAGGTTTCGATTTATTTGAACCACATGATCTAGGTCAAAAAGAACCTTTGAAAGGTTTGATGAGGTAAAAAGTGGATTCCGGATAATCGCCTTGCGATTTCCGGAATGGCAAGGATGTTTAAGCCGATTTCCGTTTTTGGCTTTGTTTGTAGAGCGGCTCTTTCCCTTTCATAATTGTATCCTTGGTGATTATCACCCGTTCCACACCTTCCATTTCAGGGATATGATACATAATATCCAAGAGGTGTTCTTCCATCACAGAACGGAGCGCCCGGGCACCAGCTTTTAGTTCCATGGCTAGTTGAACAATGGCTTTCAATGCGCTTTCTCGGAATTCTAATTCGATTCCCTCCAGCATAAAGAGTTTTTTGTACTGTTTCACCAATGAATTCTTTGGATCCACCAAAATTTGCAACATGTCATTTTCATCTAAATTATCCAATGTGCTCACCACAGGAAGGCGCCCCACCAGTTCCGGGATCATCCCATAAGCAATTAAATCTTCTTGCCGCAAATCAGCGAAAATTGAATTGCTGTTTTTTACTTGGGATTTCTTATGGGTGCCAAATCCAAGTTCACCCCTTCCAACTCGGCGGGAAATGATCTCTTCTAATCCGGAAAAAGAGCCTCCGCAAATAAACAGAATATTGGATGTATCGATTGGAATCAAATTTTGCTCCGGATGCTTTCGTCCGCCTTTAGGCGGAACATTGGCTATGGTCCCTTCCAATATTTTCAGGAGTGACTGTTGTACCCCTTCGCCACTCACATCACGAGTGATAGAAGCACTTGAACTTTTTCGACCGATTTTATCGAGCTCATCAATAAAAATGATCCCTTTTTCGGCTGCACCAATATTGTAATTAGAAATCTGAAGCAGCCGAACCAAAATATTTTCCACATCTTCACCCACATATCCTGCTTCTGTTAATGTCGTGGCATCGGCAATGGCAAAGGGCACGGATAAAAAACGAGCTAACGTTTGAGCAATGAGTGTTTTCCCGGTTCCGGTTGAACCGATCAATAGAATGTTACTTTTGTCTAATTCAACATCCGAATGGTACGCTTGGTGGATGATCCGTTTATAATGATTGTAAACCGCGACAGCGATGGCTTTTTTGGCACCATCCTGTCCTACAACGTGTATATCCAGGTTGGATTTTATTTTGGAAGGTATTTGAAGTGTCACCTTAAACCCGGATTGGGGCTGGCTTAACTCCGGTTCGAGATTGATCTCCAGGTTTTTTCCTCTTTGGATCCTGCTCATTTTCGTTTCGTCAAAATAGAATCAATGATTCCATATTTTTTGGCATCTTTCGATGTCAAATAATTATCCCGGTCTGTATCTTTTTCGATCTTTTTCAAGGTTTGTCCTGTGTTCTTGGCCAGGATCACATTTAATTGATTTTTCAACCGCAGAATCTCATCGGCCTGAATTTTAATATCCGTTGCCTGACCCTCTGCGCCGCCCATGGGTTGGTGGATCATAATCCGTGAATTAGGTAGCGCGGTTCGTTTTCCTTTCGCACCGCCTGCCAATAAAAAAGCACCCATACTTGCAGCCTGTCCGAGACAGATCGTGGATACATCAGGTTTGATATATTGCATGGTATCATAGATCCCCATACCAGAGGTTATGATCCCACCGGGGGTATTGATATAAAGATTGATGTCTTTCTCGGAATCTTCAGCTTCCAGGAAAAGGAGTTGGGCGATGACCAAGGATGCAATGGTATCGTCAATAGGTGTGCCGAGAAAAACGATTCGTTCTTTCAGGAGCCGGGAATAAATATCAAAGGCGCGCTCCGATCGTCCCGTCTGTTCGATGACGATGGGTACCAATTGATTTAGGGTCTTTTCATCAATGTACATGGTCTTGTCCGCGTAGGTCTTTTGTTCGTACTTCTACCTCTTTGACTTTAGCAAATTGTTCAAGGTATTCCAAGATTTTCTTTTCCACCAGATCGTCTTCGATGCGCTGGCGGTTGCTCGGTTTCTTATAGTATTTCCGTATTTCTTTCTCTGATCCTGGCGTGCGTTCAATCAAGGTTTCGATCTCTGTTTCTACATCTTCCTTGGAAGCGGTGATCTCTGCTGATTCAATTAAAAGCTTCCGAAGGGAATACCATTTCAGATTTCGCTCAGCCAAGGGTTTATAATGCTCCCGGACCTTTGCTTCATCCAGAGGTTCGCCTTTATTCTGTTTTTTCACATCTTCAACCATATTGGTGAGGTAATTATCCACCATGGATGGAGCGAAAGATGGATTGGCCAGATCGATCAATGCATCTGAAAGATCCCGTTCAAATGCGGTCTTGGATCGATCTGCAAAATTGGATTCTATTTTCTGCTGCACATCTGCCGTCAATTCTTCAATAGACTTCAAATCCGGATTCACCAATTTCAGGAAATCTTCGTCTACCTCCGGGAGAACCTCGCGCTCAATATTGTTGACCTTCAATTCGTATTCAGCATTTTCACCCTCTTGATTAACGGGTAAGGTCAACCGGGTAGAATCATCCGGTTTCAGTCCGATCAATTTATCTTTCTGGTCTTCCGTGAATGATCCATTTCCGACACGAAGATATTGATTTTCATATTTTTTTCCAATGATAGGCACACCGGATTCATCCAGTTTTTGGAGTGTACCAATAAGATAATCCCCCTCAAGAGCGCCCTCTTCCACCGTGGCAATGGTAGCATGTGCTTTCCTGAGTTGAGTGATGGCATCATCTATATCGTGCTCATCATGAATGTATTTTGTTCGTTGAACTTTTAAAGATCTCTTTTTCAATTTAGGCAAGGTCACTTCCGGCTCGATCTCAAATTTTGCTGTGAAAGAAAAATGCTCATTCATGTGAAAGTGAACATCGCTGATCTCCGCCTGGTTTACGGGGATCATCCCTTCTTGCTGAACGGCCATAAGATAAAATTTCTGAAAATTATCTTCCATGAATTCTGCTTCAATATTGGACTGAAACTGCTGCATCAAACGATCCCTTGGGATCTTGCCTGCGCGAAAGCCCGGCATTTTAATCTTTTTACTGAATTTTTTTACAGTGGAATTAAAATCAGATTCCAACTCGTCCCATGGAACATCAATTGAGAGTTCCCGGGTATAATCATTGATTTTATTTACATCAATTTTCACATTTTCTCCTGAAAAATAGCGGGCGAATTTATAAGAAGATTTGGAACAGGATAAGGATTATAATCAGGATAAGGAATTAGGATTAGGATTTAGATTAATAATAAAGAGTTTTATTAAAACGGGTGAATTTCCAGTCCGCCACGATACATTAAGAACATTCCCAGCATTTGGATCACATGGAAAAGGTCATTGTGATTAAACTTTTCATGAACAGATATTTGAACAGATATTTTCATCACTTGAACTACCGTTCCAGCAACGCACACCAGCAAACCCACGGTGATAGATAATGCACCGGTCATATTTTGAAAATAAAATGCCATGGCGAAACCAACCAGTGAAATTCCCATGAGCGGCATATAAAATGTAACCGCTGATCGAAAACTATCCTTTTTTCGAATCCGTTGAAAATAAGTGAGAAGCAAGATACCTGTAATAATGTATAACGCATTTTCACCTTTTTCCGTAACAAAAAATAATGCTGCAGACATGGTAATGAGTAATCCAGTTACAGCAATAAAAACCAGTGTGAATCGCCAAAGGATCTTTCTATAGACTTCCTTCAGCTTCGGGCCAAAACCATGGCTCGTCCCACCCAGAAATCCACCGATTCCTATGGAATAAAAAGCCAAACCCCAAAGCTGATGAAATTGTGAATCTTGTATAGCGAGAGTTGCTAAACCGAAGAAAACACCCAAAAGGAATATGATATAATCCGTGATAGCCGTGGTGGGCTCGTAAAGAAATGGTTTTTTATCTGACATAGTTTTCTCTTTACTAAAGAGATAGGGCGAGTCAGAAATTAAAGAAAAAATATAGGTTCAGCCAATTGGCTGAAAAAATCAGGGATTCATGATCAAATTCACTAAAATGATCACATCCATAATATTCAAATTACTGTCTTCGTTTACATCTGAAACTGACTGTGGACACGCACCGGGAAATTCACCTGAACTCACATAATCTGCCAAAATAAGAATATCCATTACATCAAGATTCCCCGAATTATTCATGTCACCCAAAGCCCATTCCAAACATGTATTTGGCGGCAAGGCTAAAAATTCATGCCAGCCTGCTATTGGGCTATTTTCGATGCGACTGGATGAATCAGCCGATTGAATGAAATATTGAATTGTCCCTGGTTCACCTTGGGATGGGATCCATCCTGACCAGAGATCGGGTTCTTCAGGAACGTCGGATCCATAAAGGGATTCTGGATTCCAATCATTCATTCCTGGTGTTTTCCAGAAAACTTTGATGGAATCTTCTATCAATCCTGCTTCACTTAAGTCATCAATGATCACTTCCACAAGGTATCCGTTATCAAGCGCTTCTGTACTGTCGTTGATGGGATTATGAAAAACCTGGAGCATCAACAGATCAGGGATCCCTTTTATTCTGCAATGTAAAGCATCTGTGGATTCCCATGATCCGGTAAAAGGAATAATATCAAATCCCGGCATAGCTTCTTCATAGGATTCAATGGCTTCATCATCCCAACTGCTACCGGTTACGGGTACCAATACCTTTTCATTCAAGATTAGCGAATTTGTATACGGTTGATTATTGGGCGTCCAAACACGATAAACTTCCCATGCTTCTCCCCATTCATTCATAGCATTTCCGAAATAGGTGGCGGTTGCTTCTATTTCATCATATTGAGCGTGACTCGCAGGCACTTCTCGAATCAATACTTTTGTGGGACTCAAATATTTTCCCCAGCAGTCGATATGATCAATATAAGTGTTATTGGGATCATCCACCACGTGATAGGTTTCAATCCCATAATAATCATCCATGATCTGATGAATTTCACCATTGGATATATCATTTTCTTCGTAAACAAGATTTGTTGAAGCGGAGAGTCCCATCCCATCCGTCATATAATTCCCACCAGCGTGAACAAGATCATTTGCAAAATAGGGCGTCCCCAGCAAGTCGGACATTTTAGAGGGTGCCTGGTTATCATTAGGCCGCGGACGATTATAAGTGAAATCCACTACCGATACATCACGGTTCCCATCTACTACCCACCAGGGGCCATAATCACGAGTCCAATAACTATCCGTCGATCCTGTTACATAAACAACGTTTTCCATATTCACATTACCATTTGACATAGAACTATTTGCTGAATTTTGTGAGCCTGACGAAACAAGACAATAGATAGTAACATCTTGAGACATTTCTGCGATCAAGGACGTGGAAATACCAAAAGGATAGCGGATCAAAACGCCCTGCATCCGTTCATATTCTGCTACATTCCGAACAGGTCCTGGCGGTGGATCTGTTTCTCGTCCCATGGTGTAGATCTCATGGATTCGGGTTTGCTCCTCTGCTGTTAGTCCAATGGGCAATTCGCCTTTGAATCTATCAGTAGCAAGAAGTGTAGAAAGAATAATCAGGCTGGGAATTAATGTTTTCATCGTTTTATTAACGGCGGCGTCTGTGAATTTACTTATTTTTATTAGAAACTCACCCCCGACCCCTCTCTTCAAAGAGAGGGGTCGGGGGTGAGTTAAATAAAAAAAGCCCCAAGATAAATCCTGGGGCTTAAGTGACGATTGGTTTTTTAAAAAAAATTACTGCTTTAATCTATAGGTGCAGCCTTCCATAGTTTTCAGGAATTTCACCACCTGGTTCTCTGTATGAAATAATTCATCCATGGGGACAAAAACATCACTGGGATATTCATGTTCATTATAATCCCTAAGAAAGTTTGACTCCAGTTTTAAAACAATATCTTTCATAACCATAGGTGGAATCTCCTTGTTCCGCATGAAATTGATCTGAAGATTCAATTGACCTGTGGAAGTCATGTGGAACAGCGGTAATGGTCCCACATCAGACTGACATCTGAATGTAAGCGTTCCATGATCTGTTCCTCGTCCCCATGAGATGTCATGAGCATGTTTTTCTGCAAAATCGATAATGGATACACCAATTTTTGCGACTTCCCTGCTGCATTCTTCCCGAAGATGGTCAATAAATTGATTTTTATTCCAGCTTGACATGTACGTTTCCCCCGTAATAAGTCATTTAATTGATAAAAGGCGAGGTCAAATTTACGTTAAATGATCCCCCAGATAAAAGAATCGTGTTTACTTTTTATTTCCCAACCAAATCGAATTGTATTTCGTTTGAGTCTCCGACTGTCCCTTCATGATCCGTAAACGATGCTTATATTTTCTTTCTTTTAATTCCATGGAATAAGGCAGCTCAATTATTTTACCATCCCGTTTTACAGTGATAATGACTTCTGTTCCTTCAGCCACTGGAAAGCCATGATCATCATAAAATTTTTCCCGAAGTTTATCCGTATCAATTTGATCACCAATTTTGAAACCGATAGGATCTTTTTTCCCAACTTTTTTAACTTTCCTGTATTTCCCAAATGATATCCGAAATTCCTTTGATCCATAATCATTTAAAATACGTTTTGGGGCACTGTGCTTTCCTTTTAAAGAATATTCTATACCAATTTCCGTTAGTCCGCCTTCTACATCTAATGGGACTGTTCCTTCCACATGATCTGCAAACCATTTGCGCAAATCAGGATGGACCAAAGCTGTGAATTCATCGAAGATAGTTTCTTCATCAAAAGATGTATAAAGCCCAAATTTTGAAGATAATGCCAATATAATATCCTTCAGTGTTTTTTCACCATCTGTGAGTCGTATGATCTCAATATCCAACAGGAGCCCAATGATTGCGCCCCTTTGGTAAACTTGTCCGTAGTGACGCCCATATTTTTTCTCAAAGACTCTTTCACTCATTTCTGTAAATGGAATTTTTGTTTCCGGGTATTTTGATGCACGTCGAATTTTTCCGCCCATTTGTCCGGCAAAGAATTCCAATGGTGTCATCAAACCGGATTGAACCTGGATCAGGTTTGCAAAATATTCTGTAATACCTTCATAGAGCCAGAGATGTTTCGACATCCGGGGATCCACATAATCGAATTCACCGATGTATTCGCTATGAAGATTCAAGGGTGTAAAAATGTGCATGAATTCGTGGAGCGCAACCCGTTTGATCATGGATGTGTAGGATGAATCGCCAAAATCGGTCAATGTATAAAAAGATGAATTGCCGTGCTCTAATGCGCCCATACTGAACATAGATATATTTTTTATCACTGTTTTTACTTTTTTATATAGACCAACATCCTTTGATTGTAAAGTCTCCATAAAATCACGACCATCTCTGATATACATGATAAAATGGTATTCATCTACAGGAAGAGAATCGGTAAAGGTGGCCACAGCTTCCATGGAGGGTTGAATCTCCTTTTTGATCAAATTGGCATATCCCGACCCTTCTCCATTATAATATGTTTCGATAATTACTTTTGTATTAGCCACCATAAAAGTGGCTGTATCCGGTTCCGAGATCATAATGGGGCAATCGATCAAATGATGATAATCCCGGGCATTGAAAACAACTGTATTTTCAAATTCCGTTTCCATTGGCAAGGCTGAAAAAGACCTCATCCCTTCCGGCTGAACCAGTGAAACCTGGATGGGCACTAATTCCAAACTGTCAAAAAACCCAAACCACCCGGACGCATTGATCACAAAATTTTCACCTTCCTCAATATTGGTTCCACCCATAGCCCAGATCCGTCTCATGGTTTTTGGGTGATCCCAGGTATCGTCAATCCAGTAATGGATCATGGTAAGATCTCGCGCTTGGGTAATCTGAAAAATATTTTTCCCTATTTTTTCATATGGGAGCAAATTCCCTTCGTGATCCCTTGGCTCGATAGATTGGATCATTTCGCCATAATCCAATTCTTTATAGGTCCCGGGAATTGTTTTTGGGAAATGGAAAATAACCGTATCCTGATTGAGCCCCGGACAATGAAGATGGACATAAACACGGTCATTTTCTACTTCATTCAGGTCAACGGAATATATGTATTTCTCTAACCCATAGTCACCTTTTGGATTGTATTCCAACGTGGGAATCGTGGGCGAACAAGCAGTAATGAAAAAGAGGAATAGTATTGTATTGATCCCCAAATCTCTTTCCCCCATTTTGGGAGAAAAGAAAAGGGAGTTACAAAATATATTATTTAGATTTCCCAAATTGAGTATAATTCTTTGATATTTTAGATAGTTTTTCTTCATTCCCTTCAATTAGGGCTAACTTCTTTTTCCGGCTCCAGCCCTGTATTTGTTTTTCTTGGTAATAGGCTTCATCAATTCGGTCGTATTCTTTATAATACATTAGCTTGACGGGTAAACAACTATTTGTATACTTTACACCTTCACCATTTTCATGTTGAATTAATCTTGCTTCTAAATCGATTGTACTCCCAGTATAAAAAGAATTATCAGAACACTGAAGTATGTACATAAATCCTCGCATTATTTATTCAACTTAAAAATCTCCGGACCCTGAGCGTGTCGAAGGGGCCATTTCATCCTCTATTATTTCCTGCTCCCGAACAGGATCAACATCATCCGGAATTTCAAACATCATATTTCCATCATAAATTTTATTTTGAATAGATTCCCGAAAGGCAGTTTTACTTTCGTCAGAATCTGCCGTATGAATACTCACCCGCACCAGATTATCTTTCGAGTCCCGATCCACAAATTTGTGCATTGGGTCAATCCCGGCCCAGATGGGCTTTTGATCCACTTGTACCGAAAAAGTTGTCAACGAATCTGTAATTAAGACTTTTTCTAAATAAATGGGAATTTCTTCCAGCTCACCATTCACAAAGGTTTCACCAAGAACACCAATTTCCAGCCAGTCATTCAACTCGGCATTGGTCTGATTTCCAAGACTATCGGAATAAACTTTTTTCGCTTCCACTTCCATGGTGACCGTAAAGGTGCCATCTTCATTTTCCACCGCTGTGGCTTCCTTGGCCTTATTTTCATAAAGCGTGATCTTTTCAAAAATATCCGTAATGAGATACTGGAGATCATCCGGTGTATCTTCCTGGATCGTTTTTACAAATTCACCAATATTGGTATAAGGATCGGACTGGTAACGAAATTTTTCTATAAATCTTCCCAGAGCATTATTAAATATTTCTTTCCCAATAAAATCGGATAAGGTGTACATCATAAGCCCCGCTTTGTTATAATGGATATAGGCCTGACCTTCAGTTTGAACGATGGGTGGCTCATGTTTTTGTTCCATAGCACGACCACTCAAATATTTGTCTAATTCATATTTCAGGAATTTCCGGAGTTGTTTCTCGCCCTTTTCTTTTGCCAAGAGCGAAACGGCTGAATATTCCGCCAATCCTTCACTCAAGAAAGCGGAGCCCTGAACATTTCCACCGGAGACCTGGTGGGGCCACCATTGATGTCCCATTTCATGAGCCGTGACCCAAAAGGGCATATCCAGATCTTCCGGATCATCCGGATCCACATCCATGACAAACCCAATGGATTCAGAAAAGGGAATCGTGTTGGGGAATGATGCAGCATAACTGGAATATCGTGGGAATTCCAGGATTCGGCATTGCCGGTAAGGATAAGGGCCATACAATTCTGAATAATACTCGATAGACTTTTTCATGCCGGTCATCAATTTGTCCACATTATAATCGTGGGTAGGATGATGATAAACCTCCAGATTAATACCATTCCAAAATTCTCTTTTTACGTCATATCTGGCAGAGACAAATGCAAAAATGTTGTGGATCTTTTGATCCATTTTATAATGGAAAAATCGTCGGCCATCTTCTTCCCATTCTTTTTGGATATATCCCGGCGCCATGGCAATTTGGTCTGGATCTGTACTGATAACCACTTCAAAATTCACCCAGTCAGCATCATCACCAAGAATACCATGTTTATTCCCTTCAACATCATCAAATTTTGGCATGGGGTCTTGGGTTTCAGAAAGATCATGTTTTTTCCGTGTCCGTTTGTCCCGCAATTCCCGGCCCGGATCATACCCGAATGTGGGAAATATTGAACCACTCCAGATCATTGTGCCATTCTCAACCACAGTTCGATTCACGCCACCATTAGAAAATCCCGTTCGCTTTCTTTCCCCAGCAAATTCCAATGAAAATTCATCGCCGGGCTGGATCGGTGGATCGAAAACAAAAATATCCCAGCCATAAGCACTGTCGGTGAAAACAATTTCATTTTGGCGGGACCATTTATATGTTGAATATGGGACATATCGATTAAAATTGGAATGGATCGTATCAATCACGGCATCTGTTTTATTTTTCATGGTGTAAGAACCGGAAAATTCCAACCGTGCTTCCTGGGGAAATAAATGAACTTCCCCAATCACGCCGGTGATCTTTGGCTGGGTTGAATTCTTGAACTTTTTATAGGCCTTTTCATAATCGGCAGATCGTTTTTCCCAATAGTTTGAACGATGATATTCATTCAATATATTTGTATTATAAAAAATGAAACTGCCAAACCCGATGAATAAGAGTCCAAAAACAAGAATCCCATTTTTTATGCTCGGTGTCACTCTGGATTTTGCCAATTGAGCCCGATATTTAAAATCGCCCGATAATCCACGATTCCAGAAAAGGTTACTGGCGAAAGCCAATAAAACAGCACAAGCGCCCCAATACATTTTGTACCAGGAAAGGCGCCAAATGTAGGGTTCAAACCCATTCATATCTGAATAAGGTGCATTCGAACCAGAGCCAAAATGGTACAGAGTGTGGTCCAACCCAAACTGCCCGGAAAACATGCCGAACAAGAAATAAAGGATCATGATAAAATGGCCGAGATATTTATGATTCACAATGGTTTGAATTGCAAATGCCAAAACGCATAGAAGGGCATAATCTGTCCAATCCAGTAAAAATAATTGTTTTAAATAAAGATGTATTTCATAATCATAAAATCCACGCCAAGTTTGAATCCCGACTCCAATGACCATGAGCACGGCCAACATAATTCCTGGAATTAAGATCAAGGCGATCATTTTGGATACCATTGGAATCCAGTTTGGGATCGGCAATGCATCCATAATTTGATCTGCCTTTAACTCCCGTTCCCGCCAAACGATTTGTCCCGCATAAAAGGTAATCAGGATCAGCATGAATAAAGCAAATGAGCCACCCAATATTCCTAATACTTGGTAGGTAACAGGTAATGTATTTACACCATACATTTTACCGATGGCTTGCTGATTCATGAGTAAAAATCCTGCCGCTGTTCCAGCGATAGCAATAAAATATGGATCCCGGAAAGCACGTTTGATCTCTATAGTGGTCTGTGTCTTGAATTGCTGCCAAAGTGTTGCAGAATTAAAAACCGGTGCAGCATGAATAAATCCACCGGCGATGGATGGCTCATCAACAATATCAACATTGTCTTTTTTCTTCGTTTTAGACCGCCCCGGTTCCGTATGTTTAAAATCAAATTTCCACAAACCGATGCCCATGAACACGCCACCCACACCCAACCAAATTAGCCTGTTCAATAGAAGCCATTTGGTAACAGGAATAAAATTGGCATTCTGTTCCACCGGTGTCCAGTATCGAACCGCGTTGCTCACCGCTTCTATACCAAATGGATCAATCAGGGATGCGATCCAGCGTGTTTCTATATCACTGGTAAGATTTCCAGAAGTGAGATATCCAAAAAGCAGAATCACCGATGCCATGTAAGTTGGGAGCATCCTGCGAGTGAGAACAGCCAAGGTAAAAAGCAAAGCCCCTACCATAAAAATATTCGGAATGATCAATACCATAAACGGATGGAGATAAGCATAAAGGCTGAAGGGACCAATGGCATCCTGATCTAGGTAGGGCATAAGGAATCCAAAGAGCATCCCCAGAGAAAATCCGGCTTGTATAAAAATACTTACAACAAATGCGCCCGTAAATCTGCCAATATAGTAATCGAACGGTTTAATGGGTTTTGTGAAAAATAAGGGATGTGTATTGAATTCAAAATCGCGGTATCCTGCATTACCAAAAATTGCCGCACAAACCAAAACACCAATGATGCAAAAAATATTTTGAAGCATGGCAATGACCAATGGTGCATTCAAATTATTATTGGCATTTCCAACAACGATTCGAGCACCCGTGAACGCCCCACCCAAAATATTCACGATCAAAAATGCCAATCCGAAAAAAACGGCAAAATAGATCAAGACCGATGTTTTCTTGAATCCTAAGCGAAGTTCAAAATTTAAAATATGCTTCCACATATTATTCGGATCCGTCGATATTTAAACCATTGATCGTAGCGAAATACAGGTCTTCAATCTCTGGAGTCACGGACTCAAACCCATTTTGCATGGGCGATTCACTAAAAATTCTTACCTGGACTTTCCCGAGATAAAGCCGGGATGAGATAACATCATTCTCTTTTTCAAGTTCGGTTAATTCAGATTTTTCTGTGAGCCCTTTCCATACTTTCCCATCTAATTTTTTGATCAATTGAATTGGCTCACCAACTAAATGCACTTCCCCGTTTAGGATGATAGCCATATTATTGCAAAGGTCACTCACATCATCTACAATATGGGTGGAGAGAATGACAATCACATTTTCCCCAATCTCGCTCAAAAGATTATGGAAACGATTTCGTTCCATGGGATCCAGTCCCGCTGTGGGTTCATCTACAATAATGAGTTTTGGATCACCAATAAGTGCCTGGGCGATCCCAAACCTCTGTTTCATACCACCGGAGAATGTTCCCAGTTTTCTGTCTTTCGCTTCCCAAAGATTTGTTTGGTGGAGCAATGATTCAACCACTTCTTTCCGCTGTTTTGAATCGATGATTCCCTTCATTACTGCCAAATGGTCCAAAAGGTCATTGGCCGATATTTTTGGGTAAACACCAAATTCCTGCGGCAAATAACCCAGGATTTCCCTTAAAGATTGTTTGTCTTTGGATACATCGATTTCGCCAACCGTTATTGTTCCTTCATCACTATCTTGTAAGGCAGCAATGGTTCGCATGAGAGTGGATTTCCCTGCACCGTTTGGACCCAAAAGCCCGAACATGCCATTGCCAATTTCAAGGTTGACATTTTTTAAGGCTTCAATCCCGTTGGGATATGTTTTAGATATATTTTTGATAGATAGTTTCATTTTTGTCCTTTCATTTCGACAAGCTCAATGACCGGATAATATCTTTCCCTGAGCTTGTCGAAGGGAATGATAGTAATAATTGTCATATTAATTATTTTAACACAGAATAAGTCGATAGGTTGTCATGAAATCAAGAAATTGTAAAAGAGAGTTCAACCACACCGGTAATTGCGGCAACAACTTCATCTCCTATTTCCAGTTTGCCCACCCCTTCCGGCGTACCGGTGAAAATAAGGTCGCCCGCCTGCAAGGGTACTTCTCCAGCTAATTCACACATGATCTCTTTTAGATTCCAGATCATATCTTTACACATTCCCGATTGTTTGATTTCGCTATTTACAGACAAAGTCAAATTCAAGTCAGAAAAATCAGTTCGATCGCCCACAGGAATGATCTCAGAAACCGGGGCACTCCCCAAAAAACATTTACTGCGAAACCAGGGTTTCCCCTCTTCTTTTGCTTTGGCCTGAATATCCCGTCGTGTGAGGTCCACGCCAACACCGAATCCAAATATTGACATGTCTTCACCCACCGCGATCACCAATTCAACTTCATGATTTAAATTTTCTGTATCAGGTGGGAAATCAATATTGGTTCCCGGCGTTACTACAGCCCAATTGGGCTTAGAGAAAAATAAAGGTGACTCTTTGTCATCGGCGCACATTTCTCTGGCATGAGCTGCATAATTCCGTCCTACACAATAAACCTGATTTACGGGGAAAACATCCTCCGTTCCCTGGATGGGATGCACTAATTGACTCGTGGACTGAAATGGGGATTTCATTATTTTTCTTTAAAATTAATTAATGGGAAACTAACCCGCTTTCATATGAATAAAAAAGCCTCCACCTAAAAGTGGAGGCTTTTCTTTTGACTTTAAATTAGGTTTAAAGTTCGGCAGCGTGTTCTGTTAAATAACTGGCTACACCTTCAGATGTATCTTTCATGCCATCATCACCTTCAGTCCAGCCAGCAGGACAAACTTCACCATGCTCTTGGTTGTGAGCAAGCGCATCAATCATGCGCAGCATTTCGTCAATGTTTCGTCCCAATGGAAGGTCATTGATCACAGCGTGACGGACAGTACCTTCTTCGTCAATCAAAAATGATCCACGTAAGGCAACACCACCACCAACTGTAGTTTCATATTCTTTTTCTTCAGTCAATACGGTTGCAGGTTCAGCACCAATTAACACATCATAATCACGGGCAATTGATTTATCTAAATCAGCGATGATTGGATATTGTACATTTCCAATGCCACCATTATTTACATCTGTGTTTTTCCAAGCCCAATGACTAAACTGTGAATCAACAGAACAACCGAGAACTTGAACATTACGTTTTTCAAATTCGGCAAGACGTTTATCGAATGCGATAAGTTCAGTTGGGCAAACAAAAGTAAAATCCAATGGATAAAAGAAAAGTACCACTTTTTTCCCTTTATAATCGGAAATACTGATGTCCTTAAATGAGTTGTCCGGCATAATGGCAGTTGCCTTAAAATCCGGCGCAGGTTGTGTTACTAACATGTTAGTTCCTTTTTATGTTTGAGTGTGTTTTACAATTTTCACAGATCCCATTGACTTTCAAGTCCATGGATTCTGCAATGAAATTTTTCGGGATGCCCTTATAAAAATATTTTTGAATGTTTTCAGGATGGATGTCGAGCATCAAGTCACATTCGCGACAAATAAAATGAGAATGGTCTGCCATGTTTCCATCATAACGGATGACACCTTTCATGGCGAAAGATCGAATCGCTCCTTTTTCTTCCAATTGTCCCAAATTTCGATATACTGTGCCGCGACTGATAGTGGGAAGCACATTTCGAGCTTGGTCAAAAACCCAATCTGCTGTGGGATGGATCTTGGTTTCTTTTACGATCTGAAAAACCGTTTCTCTTTGTTCGCTATATCGCATATTTGATTATTGAAATTATTAGTAAATAAGAATCATTCCTATTTAATTAATCAAAATGGATTAAGAATTTTAACTAAATTTACTCAACATTTATCACAAAAAAAGAAGGAATACTATTATGGCTAAATATACCTGTGAACATTGCGGCATGGGTGTCGCAGATATGAAATGTGCAAAATGCGGCGCAGAATTGGTTCATGATCATATCACCAAAGATGACGGTACAAAGGTCGCTGTTGCAAAATGCCCCCAGGGCTGTGGAAAGATCAAATCTCCCATGTGCTGCGGACATGATATGACCTGCGATCTATAGATCACTCAATACAGATCAAACTAAAAAGCCCCGTTCTTCAAAGCTCAGGAATTGGGGGGATTTTTATATGGCAGTAATTTTGATCAGGATATAGATCTGCAGCACTAAAACTATCACCGCTATCAATGTCCTGATCAATTCCATCAAATGGTTGTGTTTATCTAACCATCTTTCGAAATTGTTTCTTCTTTCACTTATGGGTTCTTCCTTTTTTTGTTTGAACCGCCTGTATTAACCCACGGCCAATTACACCTATTAAAACTAATGCTCCCCCAAATTGAGCATTTCCGCTCATCATTTCTCCCAGAAATAAAAATGCAAGAATTGGGTTAAAAACAGATTCAATTACGGGATAAATAATAGCATCTAATGCAGAAACATATTTTATGGCTATACTAAAAATAATATATGATAATCCCAACTGAATGATTCCTAAATAAGCTATTCCCAACCAGGGTTTCACCTCAAACGTAACCTCGTTCATGATGAAGGGGATGCTGATCAAAAAAGTAAGAATATTGCCCAATAAAACAGTATCAATGGGCCGACCCTGTTTTTGCTTCCGCATGAAAAGTGTTGTAGCAGCAAACCCAAATCCTGCAATCAATGCTGCAATATTTCCCCAAAAACTCGTGAAAGATAATTCCTCAAAAAAGAAAAGACCCAACCCAACAAGCATGAGCAGTATAGTGATCCAATCCATTTTAGTTGATCTTTCCCCGAGAAATGAAAACCCAAAGATTGCTACATATACCGGTGCTGTATACTGAATCAATATAGCATTTCCTGAGGTGGTCATTTTATTGGCCAGGACGAAAAATATAACCATGATCGCATATGATATAGCACCACCCAAGGTGAATTTTCCAAAGCGAAGATGTGATGGCCTATCATAACAATAAATTACAATTGCGGTGATGCCACTGCGAATACCGGCCAGGACCAAAGGAGGCCACGGGATCACTTTTACCATGAATCCGCCCGTACTCCAGATAATGCCGGTCAGAACTAAAAGCCCAATAGCTGAAGATCGTTTCAAACAAGATCCTGGATAAATTGTTTGGCAAAATGGCTGATCAATGCCAGCAGAACAACTAATTTAATGATGGCAATCATCACCGCATGTTCCATTCCAAGAACAAGTGTAATATAAAATACAGCAAGCGATGCATATAAACTTTGAAGGACGTAACTGCGCCAGAGAGATGGAAATTGTGAATCTATTTTCATGAGAATTTTATTTTGACCCCCCATTGATTTCCCCCTTGTATAAGGAGGGATTTAAGGGAGTTAAGAAATCGTGATTGGTTTTCCTTTTATTCTACCGCTAATGAAAAAAAGGTATAAAAAAAAGCCGGGAAAATTACAAACCGATCCCTGTCATTTTATAAACAAAAAACCCTCCCGCATATTGCTGGAAGGGTTTTCCCTTTATTGGTATGAAAGATGTCGTTAAAAACCTTTAATTGTAGCTGATTTTTTATAAATTTGCCAAACGACATGCCATCCGACTGCAACCATGATCATGAGTACCATCCAGTTGGTGGAATCAGTGATTCCCAATTGGCCACCGGCAAAAGGTGTTGTGTGCAAGTTGATCATTGTCCAGATCAATGGAACACTCATATAGGTGTTATGCTTGGAACGAAGCCCCGCCATACCGGCATCTGCCGGGTCCGGTGCATCACCATTTTTGATGGCAGTAATAATTCTTTGTTGTGCGGGCCAGATCCGGTACCATACATTAAAAGCCATGTTGGTTCCAAAGAGTGCTCCCAAATGAATGCTGAAGGCACGGTAACTGAATCCCGCATAGAATTTCATCAGGTAAACCACACCGGCTATCAATAAGAAACTCACAATCGTCATGACACGGACATTTTTGATCAACCCGCTGCTGTAAAGATAGTCATAAACAAAAACGGAAACGAAGGTGACCAGAAGCATGATGTGCGCAAATGAGGTGACCTCAGTGCCTGCTTCGAACATGAGATTTCCTGCAGATTCACCCATCATGAGCGCGCCATCCCAAAAGATCACATAAAGCAGAACAACTCCAGTGACCCAGGTCCAGGCAGCACCCCAACGGAAAAAGTAAAGGGTGCGGGGCATGAGTTCCGGAACCACTTTCTGCTTGGTATCCGCATCCATGGTTGCCACAACATGACCGTTGATCCAGTTGAAAAAATAGAGCAGCCCGATCCAGGTGATCCCTGCAATGATATGGAGCCATTTAAAAATGGGGTGTATGAGTTCCATGAGTTATCCTCTCTTATTCCTTGATTAATATTCCTAAATGAAGACGATGAATTTAGATAATGAATGAATATGATTCAAATCAAAGAGATGGGTTTTATGCACCTGGATACGGAAACAATTTTTCCAATGAAGTGACCTGCCCATAATGGTTTCGATAGACCACATGATCCCGCTTGAACTGTGTATAATTATTTAAACCCGCCGCTGCCGCCAGTGAATTCAGTCCATTTCGGAGGGTTACTACATAATTCAACACACGCCATTTTTTTTCATCCACAACCAGTGCTTTTTGGTGTTCGGGGTCTGTCGTCGCAACTCCAACCGGACATTTATTCGTGTGGCATTTCTCAGCACCAATACACCCTACAGAGATCATCATGCCTCGGGCAATATTTACCAGATCGGCTCCCATGGACATAGCAATAGCAATCTTATCCGGACTAAATATCTTTCCGCTGGCAAAAACCTTTACACGATCACGGACACCATAATGTCGAAGTGCATTATCGGCATACAATAATCCGGATTCGATCGGGAGTCCCATCGTATCCGCCATTTCTTTATAGGTGGCGCCAGACCCTCCCTCACCACCATCCACAGTGATGAAATCTGGCCCAAGCCCTGTTTCCGCCATTAAACTGGCAAGTTCATCCGCTGAATCGGGACCTCCCATGACGATCTTAATTCCAACTGGTTTTCCACCTTCAATTTTCATTTTTTCAATAAAATCAAACATAGTGAGAAAATCATGAAAACTTTTGTGACGGTTGGGTGAATCAATGTTTTTCCAGGGTGTTACGCCACGGATGGCCGCAATCTCCTCATTTACTTTGTTGCCTTCTACATGGCCGCCTCGTATTTTTGCGCCTTGAGCCAATTTCAACTCAAAACATTTTATATGTGGGTTGGCTGCCTTCTCCCTGAAATGATCCCAACTGAATGTCCCATCTTCATTTCGGACCCCAAATAACCCCGGGCCAATCTGCATAATCACATCGCCACCCCCTATCGTATGATAGGGTGCTAATCCACCTTCTCCTGTATTGACCCAGGAGCCAGTCGCCATACCTAATCCATAACTCATGGCGCTGATAGCGTTTTCTCCCAACGCACCAAAACTCATGGCGCTCATTCCCACTGGGCCGCGAACATGCCAGGATTCCCGGCAATTGGGACCAATCACAACTGCATCTTCCGGATTCAATGTCCAAGGAGAAACTTTTACTTCTTCTAAATGCTCTTTTCTTGAGAATAATCCTTCTGTTCCTACATATCGCTTAGTTCGAATCTTCGGTCCCATCGTTACACTCATTTCAACCGCTAGTTTAGGGAACATGGAATTTCGGAGATACCATCCAGGTTCCTTAAAATCACGCTTGGAACCGAAGGCAATCAGCGTTTTCATGTATTTCCCTGACACGACAATGTTTGTAAAATCAGATCTGCTAAATGGCTTCGCTTCTGTATCCCCAGAAAACATATATTGGCGAAGCTCCGGTCCCATCATTTCCAGGAAATAGCGAATACGTCCAAGAAGGGGAAAATTTCTTAAAATTGAATGTTGGCTTTGCCTTTTGTCATGGATATACCAAAAAAGGAATAGGATTGGGGGAAGAGAGATCATTAGTAGCACTAGACTTGTTAAAACAGTTAATCCGATATCCTGAAACATGAGGTTCTCCTTTATATATTCATTTTACGATCAAAATCGGGCACCGGCATTTTTCCATCACATCCAACGGTTTACTGCCAGTGAAGAATTTTTTAATGGGTGATCGTGTGGATGCACCCATGATGATGATGTGATTATCTCCTGCTGCATCTACAATCGTTTCTGCCGGGTCTCCCACTTTAAAAACATTTTTAGCTTCGATTCCACTACGATGCATGAATTTTGCTGCACGGGCTGCAGCCCTTTTATATCCTTCTCCAAAATGATCCTGTTTACTTACAGTTAACAGGTCCACGCCTATACCAAAAGCCTGTGCCACTCGAACACCATATTTGATAGCCCTCCGTGTTCCCGGGGAATCATCAACTGCTATTAAAATTCGATATTCTTGACTGGGGTCATAATTTTTCACGACAAAAATGGAACAGTCAATATATTGAATCATGTCATGTGTCATTCGTCGTTTCCCACTCCCACCAATGATCATTACATCATAGTTTTCTGTTTGAACTTCATCCCGAAGTTCTGCAATTATTTCACCATTTCTTAAGATCAGATTCACTTCATCACATACTGTGCCTTTTAAATAAACCTCTGCACGCCGACCATCTTTTTGAATCAGCATGTTTTTTGGAAAACCAGTTTCAATGAGTTGTGGTTCGATAAATTGCTTTTCTGCCAGATAGGAAAAAGCCCATTCCAATACATCAATACCTGGCCGTTCAAAATCCCAAGACTCCATTCGTTCCTGGGCCAAACCAACAGCCTTGGTGGAAAATTCGCTGACTTTCTCGCCTACATCAACAATGGTTGTAGAGGCGTTGAATGCTTTGGCAACCTTAATCCCAACGTGGAGCGTTGGCCCCGAATATTCTTTACTACCAACAGCGATTAGAATTTTCATAGCAATAAGTTTAATTCCATTTTAATTGAAAAACAGCCAATATGTATTGGCATAAATAACGAGCAAAATCATAGACATGAGCCCAACTTTCCAGCCCGCTTTTAAGAAATCTTTCGCTTTAACCATGCCACTGGAATACACAATAGTACATGCCGGTGCAGCCACAGCTGTGAAATAGCCAAATGCGGAGGCTATTGTGGTTACGAGTCCCGTATGAAGGGCATCGCTGCCCATATTTAAGGTTACGGGTCCAAGGACAGCCACTGTTGCAGAACTGGATAAAACATTAGCTAAAATGGTTGTCATGAGTACAATGATCGAGTCCGAAAAAAATGGGAATGTTTCCATTAGGTCTCCAAATAAATTGATAACCAAATTGGCGAGCCAAATCGCAGCACCAGTTGCTTTAATATTAACACCAAGTGAGATG
>Ga0208879_1000751_pt1 | contig 32442 bp, 16 predicted proteins | sample Knorr_S15_td_Bot_FD_185605 | JGI IMG/M metagenome (GOLD analysis project Ga0208879, IMG submission 185605) | Marine microbial communities from Southern Atlantic Ocean transect - Knorr_S15_td_Bottom_ad_5009_LV_A (SPAdes) (version 2) | ecosystem: Environmental > Aquatic > Marine > Oceanic | place...
AACTAGAATCTTCAGAGTCAACAATCAACACCAATGTATTAATCGCTCCTTCCGATACAGTAATTGTTATTTCTGCATATACAGATTCATACTTCGCTTGCAACAACTTAGAACCTCTTGATACAGGGTCCCAAATCGCAGGCGCTCCCGCACTTAATTGTCCATCAGCAATCTTTGTCCAATTATCACTTGGCAGTACAACTGTCAATCTATTTCCTCGTACATCAATACGAGTTGTGTTGATATATACTCGTTCATCGGCAGTAATAGATGTTGAAGAAGTTGCGAGTTCAAGACTTTGCATCTCTCCGTGGCCTACTGTGATATTTATCTCAGCAGATGCACCAGAAACCGATGTAAGAGATAACGTCCATGTTCCTAAGTGGTCTGGGAAATATTGGTCATTCAATTCACTGTAATTACCATCATTAGTATTCCATGATAACAATCCTGCCTGTGTCACGTTCAACACATTACCAGATTGATCGTATAGAATATGAGTGATATCACACCATTCTCCAGCAGGAACTACTCCTTCACAACCTGTTATTACGAAATGTGATGGAACTCCAGTACCAACTGCAATTAGAACATCTACAGATTGTATACCCCATGTTACAGTAACAGTTTGAGCACCAGAAGCAAACGGATAGAAGATATTTCCATTTATCCCACCCATTGTTCCATTTGAAGTAGAGAAGGTGATCAATTCATTTGCAACAACATTACCAAATTGGTCAACAACTGATGCAGTAATTTCCAATGATTCGTCCGATGTTATTTGGGCAATTAATGGCGTTACATCAAGAGTTGTTGGACTACCCGGAGTAACAGTAATCAGTTCACTAGAGCAAATCAAGCCAAAACAAGCAGTTATGGTATGTGTACCAACACCTCTAGGAGTGAACAGGCCGAAGGAATCCATACTTCCATCGCTAGAACTCCAAGTCACTGGTGCACTGATTTGTAATGCTTGGTGATTATATGCCTGATGAGAGAAACTAAAGGTTGTATCTGCATTGGTCGTAGGTGCTGTTGGAGAAACAGTAATACTGCTGACATTTGTCGTATTCAACTGTATTATTGGCCTCAGAGAAGCGGTCATATATTCACTTGAGAACAAGTCCAATGTCAGGTCACCTGCATTTGGTGTTGCAATGATAATCCATTGGTTGTCATTGTCAATTAGCATTCCATTAACTCCAATATCTAACCAAATCCACCCTGATGCAGTGGATGGAAGTGTCATTGAAGTAATTGCTGTAGCATCGTAATCAATACCTGCTTGGAGACCTGGTACACTCCAATTGGTTCCTGGAGTGGATTGGTTCCATGAGGAAGCATATTGACTCCAGCCGGATGAGATCATTCTGTGTACTGAAATATCCAAAGTTGATGCTCCGCCTGATGCGGAAATTGATGCAATGTATAATCCAAGGCTTGCAGAGTGAATATTCTGGAACGGAGCAAATGGAATCTGAGAATTGTCTAATCCAATTATTGCTCTACATTTTGCACTTGCCACCGAATCACATCCAGTACCGATACTGAGATAATCAACATCTCCCCTATTGAAATCTGGATATGCTTCACTCAATGTGCTATCTCTAATATTTGTGTGACCAAATTGCATTACTTCGTTCCCAGTTTGGAAATCATAAGTGAAGGTTAAGTCTTGATTATCGGTATGTGATGGATTACCAATCGCGAAAGACCAGCGAGGTGAAGAAGGTCCCGGTATTGTTTGGTTAACACCTTGTACCCACCATGAAAACACATCACCAGCATCTAGAACATTGTTGAAACGGAATGTTGTTCCATTGATGTATGAACTTTCCCAAGATTTGAATTTGTAAACACCAGTTGAATTCGCAATAGTAACAATATATCCGCTTGCCCCAGATACTGTATTCCAAGATAATACTGGATTAGATTGACTTTGAAGAATTATTTCACTGCTATCGTATAATACGCTTCCATCAAGCGGGAATTGAAGTGATGGTTGGCCAGGAGGAATTACTCCTGCTGTGTTATCAACATAATCTAATACCAACTGTGGACGACGTGATTCATTAGTGCTATAATCACTTGATAAGAAACGATGAGTTGTCCCCGGAGTACCTACTACCTTCAGTAAGATTGACATCGTCATATTGCCATTGGCGATATTCGATTGTGCTAGACTTGATAAGTCAAATTCATGCCAGCCATTTGGTGGCATTAGTGTAAGAGTAGTGCGTGTTAATTCAGATGTAGAACAAGATGGTGCATTATTCCAAGTAGCACTAGATTCACTAAAAGAGGAACAAGCATGAGCAGAAATTGTTGATGATGTAGTTCCAATTACTGTTTCTCTCCACAGTTTGAGTACCATAGATGTAGGAGTCATAGCCGCAGGCCATGGAATATCTCCCAACTCAAATTCAAGAAGGATTTGGCTTTCACCTGTTCCAGATGATGTTGTGCCTAAATCAAGAGTAGTGCTCGACCCTTGGTTGATAGTAACTGTTGATTCTAGTTCCACATCAGGTACCTCTGGCAATAGCCCACTATCGGTGAAGATAGAACCTCGTGACAATATGACTGTATGATTACCACTACCATCATCATATCCAATAGAATCTGGTGTCCTATAACTGTGGACATCAGACCATTCGCCTATGCGGTTATTTTGGTCTGCTCTGACACGCCAATATGTCCATGCATCATCAAAAGTGTTATTGAAAATTGTCAATGTATTGCTACTAGAATTGAAAGCAGAATCAGTTCCATTCAAGTCATTCATACCGTCACAGGTAGAAAAAATCATACGTGGATCATCAGAACCACAACCAAACCAACGAGTTTCGTTGTTTTGATGCTCTGTCCAATTAAGAACAATTTCACTCAAACCAGAAGGCCTAGGTGTGCTAGTATCCCATAATGTGGTTCCAAATGCAGGCGATAAGCCAGTTGATGCTGAAGGAAGCCATGGTGCTTGTTCAGTGTAAGTGAAATTAATCCTTGGCCTAGTACCAACATCTGGTGATTCACTACTATGTAATGCGTAAGAACCCATCGCAGTAGTACCATATTGCTCACCTTGGAGAATTAGAGAAATTGTACTTTGACCATTATTAATTGCTGCTTGAATCGCAGCAGTCAAGTTCCAAATGACTGTGTCAGTAGAAGAACTAATAAATTCACCTTCTGAAAATGGGATGTCGCTATCACCACTTTGATGTGCCCCTGGTGCTAACCAATTTACTGTAGCTGAAGCACCGACCCATTGAGAAGATTCATTCCAATAAGTATTCATTACTGATACTGAAGTATATACTGAACCTGAACCGGAAGCAACTGTCATTTCTAAAGTAGCATTTTGAATCTCATAAATACTTGGTAAAGGAAGAACACCGAGATCAAACGAAATTAGTGTGTTAGCATAATGATTATTTGACAAAGGGCTTCTTCCAACATACATTGTTGCAGTATTACCAAAACTATTGAATCGATTACCACTATCAAGGTAGGTATCTTCCGATAGTACAGGATATCCCAGTGGCTCCACATAAGCACCTTCTTGAAGCGAGACCCATGCTGTGGTTGAATCAACTTCACCACTCTTTTCCTCTGGTATATGGAATACTGTAGATGTACTACGTGGACCTAACATTCCATCCACAACAGGTTGTACCATCCAACGCACTTCACGGGTATTGGTGATATCAATTCCAGGTGTAAATGTTAGATTTGTCAAATCAAATAATTGAGGTTGGGTTCTAGAATCATATGTAGTTATTCCTTCCATATCGTCATTTGCATCAGCCATAAAGTGAATTCTCCAATCCTCAATATTTGCTGAATTAGAATGAGTCCAAGACATGGTTGGTTTATATTCTGGTATTACTGCATGAGAAGTTGAATTCCAAGTAATCATGTTATTGTAAGGACCGGTATTACTACCTGCCACTGTTGGAATTGAGGCAGTACCATTGGTCCAAGTGAGATTTAGCCAAGGTTTGTCAAATGAGGTACTATCCGTTGAAATAAATTGAACATAATCTTGAGTCACAGTTGAAGATGCATAAATCATCAATGATAGTTCGCTAGAGCCGGCGGCTTGTGCTGCTTGTATTGCTTCAGTAACATCCCAAGTCATCCAATCTGCAGACACACTGTATTGAATATCTACATAATTCCCGATATCTGTGCCGATATGTCTTCCACCTAGTGCTGACCAATTGTTAAGTCCATCATATGTTGTGTCATTTGCATCAGCATTCCAATTTTGCAGAACTGGTCTAATTGCTAATGGTTCGTCAATCGCTGAACCAAATATTGAGTATAGGCTCAATTCTGCACCTGTAATTCTTGCATTACTCGGAGTTGGCAATTGATTGAGTGGTATTTTTATCAATCCTGCAGACTGGTATCCTGTTGACATCTCACCAACATAGATGTAACCTGATGCATCATATGTTGAACTTGAACCACTACCACCTTCAATTACATATGTATCTGTGAAATCAGGAAGATTGAGTGACGGCATTGCCTTTCTGTGACGTACCTCTACTGCTGCATTCTCTGAATCAATCAACCAAGTAGTAATATCTGGTAATAGGAAATTGTAAGTTTGAGACCAATTACCTAGTTGGTTTGTAGTGGAAATTGCTCTTACTCTCCAATACCATGTAGTACCATTATCCAAATTACTTGAAGGTGTAAAAGTAAGATTGGTTGTATCAAAACCTGTATCTAACCACGATGTAACCATCAATAGATCTGGAGTGCTAAAGGAGGTGGACTTGTCGATTTGAACTGCCCAGCCATCGACACTCATGCTACCATTGAACGACCAGCCCAATTCGGGACGATGGACAGGTGCGACTTCAATATCAGAAGTAACAGCCCAAGAACCATTCAATGGATGGATTGGAACTGGGTCATTAGGAACTGCGTCTGAACCTGGAACATAAACAAAGGAAAGTTGTGGTCTATAACTCTCTGTAGAAGTTGAACCTGGATAGATCATGATATCTCGGTCAGTACCTGTACCGATGCCAGTTACTCCGATGAGGAAATCAACAGCCCTATCTTCACGCATTGCATTTTGGACACCTAATGTCACATTCCATTCAACTATATCACCTGCTGAATAGGAACTACCAATCGTTAATGAATCGATAAGAGAACCTCTCTCCCAACCATTAGCACCTGCAGCACCCCAATTATTGACTCCATCATATGTAGTCCATGTTGCACCATCTGCTGTCCAGTTGTGTTGTCGACTTTCCCAAATAGCAACATTTGGTGAACCGATAGGATAATCTGCCAACTTGACAGATAAATGTGCTGATTCAACTGCGTAACCATTTGGAAGTAGATTAGCTACAAGATTACAATTAAACAATACGCTTGTTACACTTGGCCATGTATTGTATGAAATTTGCATTTCTGTTTCACCATCATAGTTGGTATTTGGAGAGCCACTGTCAATATATGTATCAGCACATTCGGGATATAGGCCATCGTTTGTACCATTTCCATTACTGAGTCTAAATTCGTATCTATCTCCACCCAACCACGTACTAGTCAATCCACTGACTAAGAAATTGGAAGATGTCCATTCACCTCTTAAACCATCATTATCAACATGTGACATTCTCCAGAAATACATATTTCCAGTGCTTAATTCATCATTTCCAGTCAAGTTAAAAATACTTTGACTAGAAGTGAAATTAGAATCTGTTCTTGTATCCAATAGATTTACCCTCTCACGGAAAAATTCGTCTGTTGCTATTTGGAATATTATGTCATATGATGTACTTGGAGGAAGAGGAGGGCTTGAACTAGACCAAGTAAGAGAAGGAGTTGTATTTCCGGACAGATTGTGCCCTACTTGGTTCCAAACTGCTTTGCCTTGTTCAGGTCCGGTTAGTGTAGGAGTGCCAATTGTAGTATTGGAACTCCAACTATATGTTAATTCGAAATTAGGTTTCTTAGTATCATCACTATTCTCTGAAGAATAGAAATTGATTCCTTGCAATCCACTAGATGCATAATCTCCAGTATTGCTGCGACCAATCACCATGAAATCCTTAGAACCTGAGGCACCATCACGTATCCATCCTTGAAGCGCATCAGTAATTTCAAAAGAGGTATCTGTTACAGATGATGTACCGAACATTGTGTCGCTGGATGCTGAAAGTAAACCTCTTCCGCCATTATCCCAAAGTGTTGAAGAATCTGAACGCCTCCAAGTTGTGTCATCTTCAACCCACACACCTTCAGTGTTCACTTCATGAATAGACAATTCTGGCGAGCCTGTAGATGAAAATCTAGATAAATTTATTTCCGCACTTTGTATTGTTGCATTACTATGCAGGCCGATTTGGTCTAGATGTAATCTTATATGGACTAATGATTCTTTGTTGGTTGACATTATTACTTCCATTTTATCATTTGAACCAAATTTCTGGTTCATGGAACGTTGGTCAACTTGTGCATCCTCAATGAAATCATCATTCAGGCCCATGTCGTCTGCATCGATTTCAACTGTTGCAGTACCATCGCCATTATCTGTAACTGTAAGTGATGGAAGCAAGAAATAACTATCATTCCAATCGCTAAGAGTATCGGTAGAATCCATAGAACGTACACGGTAGTAAATCACTGAACCATTAGTGAATTCATCTCCACTCGGGACAACAAAACTCCCAGAACCACTAGATGTTGAGAATGAATTTGTCATTGTACTGTAATGCCAAGAAAGGTCTTCAAACGCCTTGAATTCTGAATCCACTGATAATTGGAATTCAACACCATCACCTACTAATGAATTGTAGGATAGTGTTGGATTTGTTTCCGCCATTAGGATGAAATCTCCTGTCATCAATGGCCCACCATCCTCAACGAAATCTGCCTTTACACTTCCTCCATTGCCTGCTGTTGAGGATGATGTGTCCAATATTAGAGATGGTCTGTCGGACATTGTAGTTGAATCATTCATTGCACAGGAATATTCTACCCCCTCTGATGCAATTAAAAGTTCAAGAGTATTTTGATTGCTAGAAGATGCTTGCTGTGCAAGAGCGGTGACATTTATCAACATTGTTCCATTTGTTGCAGCACGGTGGGGTGGTTCCCACTCGCCACGTTCTGTTGAATCATCAGCACCAGGTGAATTCCACATAATATTTGTTGCCGAATTTAGCCATGTGGCCTCTGTTGCGTTCCAGGAAGAGGTGAGTGCTGCTGAATAGATAGCGATATCTGTTGAACCTATTACATCACTCCAACACTTCAAACTCAATGTTGCAGAATGGATCGTATCACTGGAACCAAAACTCATATTAAAACTGAACATTAACCGTGTAGGTGAAGTCACACCTCCTTCGAGTGTACCATTTTGTGCTAACTCAAAATTATCATTAGGATAAAAGGAATCAATGTAAGTATCTGCAGCAGGTGCGACATTAGAAATGACTCTATTTACAGAAGGTGCATTTTCCAATTCCTTCCATCCAGGTATTGCACTTGGCAGTGCTAAATTAGCAAATAAAAATAGAACAATCAACAAAAAGGCTACCGAAGTTTGTGGTTTTTTGTCATCGCGCAGCATGGGACTCGTCCCTCTCACCTCGTCCCCGTTATACTGTCTTTTCCCTCAATGTTCATGAAATAAAGGTCCAAAACAAGATATTCTCCCTACGGGAGAGTAATCAATGTTAAGTGATGATTTCATCAAATTATTGAACAATATTTCCAATCATTTCAAATCTGAGGCAGGCCAATGTTGAAGGAGGCTCGCCACAGAGGGGATACCTATGAGCGACTTATGGGTTGAAAAACACCGCCCACAATCCGTTAAAGATATTCGCGGACAATTGCCCGTAGTGCAACGATTAACTATCTATTCAGCCAATAAAGAATTCCCACATTTATTATTCGCAGGACCTCCTGGGACTGGAAAGACCTCTGCTGCCATGGCCTTGACCAAAGATGTGTTCGGAGAAGAATATCGGTATAATTTATTGGAAATGAATGCTTCAGATGAAAGAAAATTGGAGAGCATTAGAACCAAGGTAAAGCAATTCGCAAGAACGGCACCCTATGGCAATGCAAAATTCAAAATTATTTTCCTCGATGAAGCCGATGCTTTGACCAATGACGCACAAGGTGCGCTTCGCCGAATCATGGAACAATATTCTCAAACTTGTAGGTTTATTTTATCGTGCAATTATTCTTCAAAAATCATTGAACCAATTCAGTCTAGATGTGCGGTTTTTAGATTCCGCCCACTGGCCGATTCAGCAGTCAAAAATCAAGTAATTCATGTTGCAAAAGAAGAGAAAGTAAATCTCACAGATGAAGCTGCTGAGGCATTGACAAGAATTAGTCAAGGCGACCTTAGAAAAGCGATTACTGCTCTTCAAGTTGCTGCTGCATTAGACAATGATATTACAAGAGAATTGATCTATGAAACTTCTGCTACAGCACCACCTGAATCACTACATCAATATTTGATGGCATGTAGAGATGATGGCTTCCACGCGGCAAGGAGAAGACTGAAAGAATTACTCGACAAATATGGCCTAGCTGGTACTGATTTCGTCAACCAATTGCATCGTGAATTATATACTGCTGATTTCCTTAGCGAATCGGCGAAATTAGATCTAACTGAATGGATGGCCGAAGTTGATTATAGATTGGTTGAAGGCGGTGGAGAGCAGATCCAACTCGATGCTCTAACCGCACGACTCGTCACACATTTGAAAATGGAATAATTAGATATTTCACTTTCACTTTCCCAATAGGGGTGTAGGGAACTGACTGGTATCAAATCCCCTCAGCACGGATGTATGACAGTTAAACAACACCTGATAGATGCCGCATGTTGGACGCCAATTGCTCCAATAATTCGCAAATACCGAATCGCAAAATTGATGAAAACTACTAATGAAAAGAGAGATATTAAGAAAATTTCAGTCATTTTGAGCACGATAATGGCGGCTCATTCGGACTTACTTTCTTAGACTTGTACGATTTCCTTGACGATGATCAAGTTCCAGTTGTAGGTTCTATGATTTACCCAAGGGTCGCCCTGTTCAATGATTTCAACAGATATTGAATGCTTACCTTCTGGGAGATCCGCACCCAATTTTATCGCGAAGGGTTGGTCTTTATCGCCATGAGGGGAGAAGTTTGGAATTGTGCTATTTGTCGTTGTTGTTGAATTTAGTAATCTTTGTTCGTTATCGGTCCAAAATGAATCAGTTGCTGTAAGTTCCCTTGTTCCATTATTGTTGGTAAGTGTCACAATCACTTCTGCTCCATCAGAGTTTACATTGTCCGCCAATCCGAATAACAACCAAACTTGTCCCTTCAATTTACCATCGGAATCAACAGTCCAAGTGATCGTATCCTTCTTGGTTCCGTCATCAAATAGTAACTCAACTCCATCATCTGTTGCAATTGACCATTCGTTGGACAATTGAGGTGCAACAATATCTCCAAGTGGAGGATTTACCAATAAAAATGACATCGCTAAAAAGGTAAATGTGTGTAAAAATCCGGCCTTGACCCAAGTTCCTTTGGTGAAATGCTCAACATATTTTTCCGGCAATACTGTGCGGTGTAATTGTGGAATTAATATCATCGCAGTTAGTGGAAGAAGATACAAAATATCGGTTTTTTCTTCAGATGTACTTGGCATCAACAGATAGCGCATTACAAGTGATACGATTAGAGAAAATGTTAGTACAAGCCACATCGATACCGTATCTGCCTTCTCTTTCTCGGCATGTTTTGCCGGGTCAAAAGGCTCCAATCCAAGATCCGCACCACTACGGCGAATTTTCTTTTCCTTTTCCTCACCATCAACGCGCTTGCGACGCTCTGTTGAAGCCGCCGCTATCGCAGTGTTTAGGTCCACCATATTGACGGCCAAATGTCGGTAGTGAATAAAGGCTACAATGGGCCACTCATCATAGACGAGCCGTATCATTCAAAGGGGGAGTGCTTCACGACGGGGTAAGCCGGGGTGGCGTAGTTGGTGGCGCGTCGGACTCATAGGGCAGCCTACAAGGCAATCGTATGACGTGCAAACAATCCCATTGTGGTGTCTGAGACATCCGAAGGTCGCGGGTTCAAGCCCCGCTCCCGGCACCAGTCAGAAGTTTTGCTTAGATTTGACTGCTGTAAATTAATCTTTAAATCAACTAATGACAAGTATTAGATTCCGATGTCTTGATGTGCCTTCACTTGATGGAGGTCTTCATGGTTGATGTGCCTGACGCTGGTAGTCGCGTAGTCGTAGAGGTGGAAAGTCACAATGGCCCCACCACGATTAAAGGAATCGTATTACCGGCGGCATCAGCAGGTCACATTACAATAAAATTAGTTAATGGATATAATGCCAGTTATTCCATTGACTCTATTACCAGTTTGGAAGTTGTTGAAAATGTCGTTGAGCCACCTATAACAAGTGAGTCTGCTCAGCCAATTATGAATGAATCTTTACCGACTGTCAGAATTCTACACACCGGCGGAACTATTGCCAGCAAAGTGGATTATACAACCGGTGCAGTTGTAGCAAGATTTGAACCGGATGAATTAATTTCATCAATACCTGAATTAAAGAATATTGCAAATATTGAAGCGATCAAATTAGGCAATATGTTTTCAGATGACATGAGACCCCAACACTGGAATAAAATCATAGAAGCATCAAGGCAAGCTTTCGCTGATGGAGTTGACGGAGTTGTCATTACTCAAGGAACCGATACTCTCCACTACACTGCCGCTGCTCTTTCATTTTCTTGGGCTGGATCTGGTGGAAAAAGTCCAAGGCCGATTGCCATTGTTGGCTCGCAACGCTCTAGCGATAGAGGGTCTTCTGATGCTGCAGAAAACCTACTTGCTGCTGTACATTGGGCTGCAAATGCACCCTCTCCAATCGGTGGGGCAGGTGATTCAGTAGTCGTAGTAATGCATACCAGTTCAAGCGACGGGGAATGTTCAGTCCATCCAGGAATTGGTGTCAGAAAGATGCATTCAACTCGCCGAGATGCATTCAAGGGAATTAATACACAACCTCTTGCAATAATCAGTGCTAATAATGGCAAGCCATCTCATCAATTGAGTAAAACTTATGCCGCTGAATTAGAATTACCAAATACAAGAGTAGTAACTTCTATACCAGATAAATTCGAACCGGATATTCGCATTCCCCAGTTCATTGCCGGACCATGGTTCGTCTCAGAACACATTGATGCAATCATGAATATTGGTTGCCAAGCAATCGTAATACATGGTACAGGCTTAGGACACCTTCCAATAGAAGACCCTGAAGGCGATGCTCCAGAAAATCTATTGCTTTGGAGAAGTATTACAAGAGCAATAAATCGTGAAGTCCCTGTAGTAATTGTCAATCAATGTATTAGCGGACCTGTTGATATGAATGTATATTCAAAAGGGCGAAAACAAATAAAAATGGGGATTTTGGGTCATGGCATTGTCGCACCTCCTGAAACGGTTGTCGCAAAACTACACTGGGCTCTTTCTAATGGCAAAAATATCAATTCAATTATCGCCGCTGATTTATGCGGAGAGGGGCGCGCAACCCTAATGGAATGAGCGCACCAATCAAGAACTGACAACGGGTGGGGTAAACATGGCAGACAAACAGAGCGAGGCTGTTGTCAATTTGCGCAGTATGCGCGAACAGTCTCGCTTAGGAGGCGGTCTAAAGGCTCAAGAAGCAATTCGTGTTTCTGGAAGAGGTACTGCTAGAGATAGAATCAGTATGCTTCTAGATGAAGACTCTTTCATTGAAATAGATGCTTTCATCACTCACCGTACTACCGACCATGGAATGTTTATGCACCATACTCTTGGAGATGGAGTTGTTGCTGGACATGGAACAATTAATGGAAGAAGAGTCTACTGTTTTTCTCAAGATTTTAGTGTTCATGGAGGCAGTATGGGTGAAATGCATGCCAAGAAAATCGCCAAGATTGTAGAGATGGCAGATAAAGCAAAAGCACCGATTATTGGCATGTGGGACGGCGGAGGTCAAAGGGCTCAAGACGGAATCAATGGCCTAGCAGGAACTGGAGAATTACTAGATCGCTTTGTTCAATGTAGTGGCCGCATTCCGATAATTAGTTTGGTATTAGGTCCGGTTGTAGGCGTATCTGCTCTTGCAGCAAGTTTAGCAGATTTTACTATTTTAGGAGAAGAACATGGACAATTATTCCTCTCTTCACCGATTGAAACACCTGAGGTCATTTGTGGTGAAGTAGATGCTGCAGGATTGGGCGGAGCAAACCTTCACGCCTCACGTTCTGGTATCGCTTGTCAAATTGCAAGTGATGAAGAAGATGCTTGTTTATTGGCGACTGAGATTCTATCCTATCTTCCAGACAATTGCATGTCCGATGCACCATTTGAACAAACTGCAGACCCGATTACAAGATTGAACTACAATTTGGAAACACTTGTTCCTGATAACCCAAACAAACCATATGATATGGTCGAGGTAGTTGAAGAAATAGTCGATGATGGGATTTTTGTTGAATTATTTGAGGCATATGCTGAAAATATCATCATTGGATTTGCGCGGTTGAATGGTATGCCAATTGGAGTCGTTGGCAATCAACCGAAGGTATTAGCGGGATGTTTAGATATTGACGCATCAATAAAAGCAGCTCGATTCATTCGAACTTGTGATGCCTTCAATATTCCATTGGTAACTTTTGAAGATGTACCAGGATTCCTTCCCGGCGTAGTTCAAGAATGGGGCGGGATTATTCGCCACGGTGCAAAATTGTTATTTGCATATGCTGAAGCAACGGTCCCTAAACTTACTTTGATTACAAGAAAGGCATACGGTGGTGCATATTTAGCAATGTCATGTAAGCATTTACAGAGTGATTATAATGTTGCTTGGCCAACTGCAGAATTGGCAGTTATGGGTGCTGAAGGAGCAGTTAATGTCATCCATCGTAGAGAAATAGAGGCGGTTGATGAAGAACATAAAGAGGAAGTTCGACTTCGTCTTGTAGCCGAATACAAGAATAAATTCGGAGACCCTTATGTCGCTGCACAAAATGGATGGTTAGATGATGTCATTGAACCTAAAGAATCAAGGATGCGCTTATGCCGTGCATTGAATGTCATCAAATCTAAGCGCGAATGGACTCCGCCTAAGAAACATGGCAATATTCCATTGTGAGACTCATAATTTCTTCGCTCTTGCTAGAAGGCCGGTTGAAGCAGATTCAGAATCGTTTTCTGCATCACTATTTGTGTTCTCATTGACAATTTGTTGTTCTGCAACCGGTAATTCCTGACGCAGTAATTGTGCATTAGAATTTGAATTCTTGTTAATATATCTCACAATTACAAGAATTAGTAATATTCCCGCTAATCCAATTATTACCATTTCATTAGAAATAGAATCACTTTGAATATTTTCAGGTTCTTCGACTGTTGGCTCGAGATTCATATTCAAGGTATATTCAATTCCAACTGTTTGATTAAGTTCTAGGTCAGTAACGCGAATAGTGATGGTGATATTTCCATCGTGTTGCTGTGGCAATACAAGCATTGTAACGCATTTGGAGATGTGCTTAGTTTCATCATTACATGATGAGGTGACATTTTGTGAAATATTTTCGAGATAGAAAGTCACATCTGCTTGCTGTTCTTCATCCAAATCTATTAGATTCCATTGAACTGTAGCAGCCGTTTGGTCAATCAAATTGACATTGACAATTGTAATTGTTGGCAAATCAGGTTGGGGGGAAATTGTCACATTCAAAGTTGCTGAAAAAGTAGTAGTTCCATCGCTGACATTCAGGTATTGAGAATTACAAGTTCCGTATTTGTCTGGTTTTACATTGACCATTAAATCATTACCTGCGATGACAAAATTGCATTTTGAAGATTCACTTCCTCCGATGGACCATGACAATAAATCGCCATCGAGGTCATAAGCAAAATCACCCAAATCTAAGACGATTGGTTCATCTTCTGTAGCATTAATATTCCATGCTGAATTATTGGTCACCAGTATGTCGTCAACCGCCAATACATTGATTGGAAGGTCTAGGTTTAACGCTGTATTGTATCCATCTCCAACCAGCATATGAATCACTACTGCACCATTTTGATTTGCAAGTGGCGTAATCGTTACGAAACCATCTGCAATAATTACTGAAACTGGGCCTAATTCCGAAGATGCATTTGTATTGATTAGCCCAGCAATTTCCTCTCCTTCCGGGTCAAAGACATATTCTGATAAATTCAATACTATTGCTGCTGAATCCTCATCCATCACCTGCAATGGTATATTTTTAATCAAAATAGCAGGATCATCAACTGGCATTACGCGCAGTGTTATTTCTGTTATTGCTTCGTCAATAGTTTGACCACCTGCCCTAAATTCAAGCCTTAGATTATTCAAGCCAGTCCATTCTTCATCTAAACTATGGTACACAGTAAATCCAAGACCATCAGAATCTATTTGGAAGTGGAAATGTTGGGAATTTTGGCCGACTAATGTTGCATTTTCAAGGAATACACTCTGTCCATCAGGATCATATGCTATTAGACCATTGTCAACATGGGTGCTACCTCTTTGAAGAATGTCAATAATTGCAGGTGGAGTCAGTACAACCAATGGTGAATCTGTTCGAATAATGTTCAGATATCTGTGAGAAGGAGCCCCTTCAACATATACGCTAATTGCCAAACGATTCTGCCCTGGTTGAACATCAGCCATTGGGAATAAACAAATTGCTAGACCACTACTATCAATTTGTCCGAGTGTCATATTCTCTGCAGAATCAATAGTACAAACCACAGTTACATTCCATTCACTCGGCAACTGTGAATAATTTAATCCATTACGTAATGTCCAATCCATTTTCAAATTCACTGTATCTTCTGGACCCATTGATTCATTATTATTCGGTACCGACCAAACCGCACCAACTTTGAGCCAATCTGCAGAAGACAAATTCTCGATTGCATAAGAATCTGGGTCGGAGACAATACTCGATGAAATTGGCCTATTGAATGCATCACGAAAACGACTGTGGTCCGCCCTCAGTACTGCGTCCAAATAGGCCACAATATGAGTTGAACTCAAATCCAATTGGGCTTCTTTACTCATTGTAGCGTCACCATCATCGTTTTCAAAAATTGAAGTAGTGTCTTGAAATTGATAGTGATTTGCACCTAATAAGTGCATCATTTGCCAAGAAAAATCCTTGATTTTATGAAGTCTGGTTATTGCATCCTCTGCGGGAGCAACTTCATCGGTAGTTCCTGTAATGAATAACCCCGTATTCGGTGCAGGTGCCTGCCAATCTGTTGTTGTGAATAATCCGAATTGTTGATTCCAAGAAGAAAAGTCGGCACCGACTGCAAATAGTCCACTCGGTCCATGTGTTGTATTTCCATTTTCGCTTGCCAGCCAATATGGATAAAGTGATGTTGCGGTCATTGCGCCAACTCCATGCCCTGCAAGCGCCCAATGGTTTACATCGACATTGCCAAATCCACCTAATATGATGGAATGGGAATTATTCGTATCAGTCATTAATTCAAGTGCAGTTTGAGCAATCTCAATTCCTTCCGAAAGGTCGTTAGAATCCTGCATTTCTTGTGTCACCAATACAATATAACCGCGTTTTACGATTTCACTTGTCAATTCCATATAGCCATCTTTAGCCTCACCATCTGAACCAAAAAATAGGACCCAAGGGAATGGACCGTTTCCGGCCATTTCATCGTCGCTCCCACCTATCATCGCAGGATATATCATCTCAAAACCTTGCGAATTAGGTCCAAAACCAATGTTGATATCACTCCATCCAATTGGAAAATCAATACCTTGATGCGTTGGTTCAAAGTTGTCGTCCTCTTGCAATAGGGAGGCACTAACTACAGGAAATAGTGCTGAAATAATGAACATTGATAAAATGATTAGTGATGATTTTTCAATTCCCCTCATACTTGCCACTATGTGGCAACTGTAAGCCATTGTTCTTTGATGCTTCGTTATTTTGAGTATTCTTCCATCACGGCTTCAGCATGCGCTAATTTTGTCAGCAGCAATCCAATTGATGGCAGCATATCGCCTAATTGCGGTGCCCAAAAATTTGACCAACATTCTAAATGTTGAGCAACAAGCAACCAGCGACCATTGAATGGCCCTTCTGCCAACATCTCAATTCTTTCTTCAGCAGTACCTTGCATAAGCGAGTATGGTGCTTCAAAAACAAATTTTGCTTTATCCATAATTAGCATTGTATCTTCAATTTCGCCACCATCAAAGTTTATGAAAACATCTATTTTTCCTGAGTATTCTTTGCTATTAATCCACTCTCCTTTAGGAAGTGGGCGTCGCCCTTCAATCGCAATTACCTTTCCACCTGAATTAATCCACTCATAGGCAGTGCTACGAGCAGCGCCACCTCCACCAAGTATTGCAATTACTGCTCCATCTGCAACATCAATACCATGATAATCAGCGACCGAAACTACTCCTAGTCCGTCAAATGTACCACAAAACCAACCTTGCCCATCCCATCTAAGACAATTTACTGATTTGATTTCCATAGAATTGTCAATTGAATTTACCGCATTACTAACCAATGTATGTTTCAATGGTGCGGTTAGGTTGATCCAAACCTCTTCTCTCAGCGCTGATTTAGGCAGTTTTGAATCACCTAATGATTTCATTTTGTCCAATAATTCTTGTATTTGCGATTCCAAACTTTTATTGGTTTTTGATTCAATTATCAGAGAACAATCAAGAACTTCTCTTGCAGCTTCAATCGCCTTTTCTAATAACGCAGATGTTCTATGTTTTCCGAATGGCGCCCCAGTCCATTTCCAAGGTAGTGAATTTGGCATTGAACCTGCGTATCCCCAAGCAAGTGCATCCTCAATTACTGTGGTTTCGACTAAATCTAACTTTAATGATTTGAAATCTGCTGACACTGTTTGTTTTATTGAAACAATATGATCATGCACTATAGCCAATAGTAGTGGAGATAATGACTGTTCCACAGGAGAGCCTGCTATCGCATAACGTACCCCTGCCACAAATGTACACAGTGAAGGTAGTTATTGAATACTTGTTGCACATAATGTCAAAAAACGGGCGAGGTTTAATAATGAGTAAATACAGGGACTAATATGCAAGATATCAAGTTCAAGGCAGAGAAATCTACCATTGGCATGTTAACTGGTGCGCTAGGATTATACATGACCGCTGCAATGTGGTTTGAATTTAATGAGGCCGTGGGGTTTTATCTCGGCCCTAGTTTGGGAGTGATTATTGGAACTATTGTTTTTTTATTATATCAATCCAAAAAGAATATCAGGGAATTTACACAAGATGGAAATTACAATACTTCTGAAAGTACAGAATATGTCATACATGAGGATGGTCGAAGTTATGAGGTTGATGGCTGGATGGAGCCAGGACGAAATGCTGTTGGATATATTGCCATAATATATGTCATAATCATTATTCTCAGTGAATTGACTTGGTCGGATTTATTAATTTGAGGTAATAAAATGTCAGGCCTACTTGATGTTTTCATGATGAAGGAAAGAGTGAATGATGGTTCAAATCCCATCTTGATCGTCTTAGAAAAGGCATCGATGTTGTTATCACTATTTATTATTGGAACTGTTGGTTATGGATTGAATCTTCCTAGTTGGGGAATCGGAGTACTAGTTGGCGTTAGTTTAGGTCCTGTGGTGTATGTTCATTACTACATATTGTATATTAGACCTCTAAAAAAGCAGGGCAACATTGATGGCAAATAACAAATCTCACAGATTGGGGCGGAAATATGAGTGGACTCTTTTCTTCGATTTTAGGATTTCTAGGTTTGGAAGCAATTACTGGTGTAGACTTGCTATTTGCAGGTTCTGCAATTGTAGGCACTATACTATTTTTAATATATTTCGTTCTGGTCCTAGTTGGCGGTGTTGCTGATGGGGCAATGGATGCTTTGGGCTTTGACATTGACTTGGATGTCGGTGCTGAAGGAATATTCCATATGCTAACAATACAAGGATTACTAAGTTTCATGATGATGTTTGGTATTTTTGGATTGGGTGTATCTCAATCAAATGACAATGTGTTGTACGCTATTGGCGCAGGTACAATCGCCGGTATAGGCTCTATGTGGGTTATTGGCAAAGTATTCCAAGTGATGAAAAGTTTAGAGACAGATGGTACTGTAAAATATCACGAAGCAATTGGAGCTAAAGGAAAAGTGTATCAAACAATTTTCGCTGGAACTTCTGGGCAAGTCCAAGTAGAATTCACTGGAGCACTTAGAACTGTCTCCGCAGTTAGCCAAAATGAAAAGGAAGAAATAAAAACTGGAAAATTCATTCAAGTGATTGACCACATAGGTGAAACTCTAATAGTAAAATCAATTTCAGTCACTGATAATAATGATTCGGAAGAATAAGGTTCAACATAATCGGGTCAAGACTCATAAAGGAGTGCTTGCATGGCTGTATGAGTACTATGGCAGCAGGGGCATTGTTTCTTTTAGGAATTGGATTATTTGTAGCAGTTGTAATGGGGACAATATATATCGCAACATCAAGATATAAGTTGGCACCATCGGACAAGATTTTGGTTGTATATGGTAATGTCAAGACTGGTGGGGCGGCCGCCTGTTACCACGGTGGTGGAAGGGTGGTTTGGCCTCTAATCCAACATTATGCATATTTGGATCTAAAACCGATGACCATTCTAATCAACCTTGAACATGCTCTTTCATTGCAAAATATTCGTATCAATGTACCTTCATCATTTACTATCGGTATTTCCACTGAGCCTTCTATAATGTCCAATGCGGCAGAACGTCTACTCGGATTGAAACAGCCAGAAATTGAAGACATGGCAAAAGAAATTATTTTTGGTCAACTTCGTCTTACTGTTGCATCTTTAGAGATTGAACAAATCAATAGTGACAGAGAAGCGTTCTTACGAGATGTTTCATTGAATGTAGACACTGAGTTGCACAAGATTGGACTTTATCTGATCAACGTTAACATCATCGACATTACTGATGAGGCTGATTATATCAAGTCCATTGGTGCAAAAGCCGCTGCTATCGCAATTGCTGCTGCAGATGTTGACCGTGCAAACGCTCGCCGTGATGGAGAAACCGGTGAAGCGATTGCTGACAAAACACGTACAGTTGAAGTTGCAAATAACCAAGCCGAAGCCGAAAAAGGTGTGAAGCGAGCAGAAGCCGATAGACGCATATTCATTAACAATCAAGAAGCACTTGCTGTTGAAGGTGAAAACATTGCAGCAGCATCTATCGCTGATCACAATGCTGATCTTGCGGTAAAGGAAGCTCATGCACTTGAACGTGCAGAAGTTGCAAAGCGTATGGCTCAAGTCAATATTCAGAAGGCTCAATATGAGATGGAAGGAGAAAGACTCCGTGCTGAAGAAATTGCTCGTGAAGAAGTTGCTAAGCAACAAATCGAGATTTCTGCTTCTGCTGAAGCAAGCAGAGTACGCCTAATCGCACAAGGTGAAGCAGATGCTACCCTTGCACGATATAATGCAGAGGCTGCTGGACAACAAGCAGTATTAGAAGCAAAGGCTGCTGGATACGCACTACTAGTAAAGAGCGCTGGTGGCGATCCAAAGGCCGCTGCTACCTTGCTAATGGTTGAGAAGATTGAGGCACTAGTGGCAAGACAAACTGAGGCAATATCCAACTTGAAGATTGACAAGATTACTGTTTGGGATTCAGGTAATGGTGGAGAATCGGGAGGTTCAACTGCCAACTTCATTTCCTCTCTAATCAAGTCTTTACCACCAGTACATGATGTTGCAGCAATGGCTGGCGTTGACCTTCCAGATTATCTTGGAACTGTCAAAGACGAGTGATTTGACTAATTTCAAAGACCCTGCAAATGGCTGTTTCAGCCATTAAATGAAGCGAGAGATTGAAAGGTGGTTGTGCGCGCAAGCAACATATGGCTAGTGACTTAGATATTGCAAGAGCAGCGACTCTAGAGCCAATTGAAGCAATTGCTTGGAAATTAGGCATCTCATCCCATGAATTAACTCCTGTTGGAAATGGAATGGCAAAGATAACTTGGGAGGCCATTTGCGAAAGGTTCAACCGCCCTCAAGGAAGTCTAGTATTGGTCACATCGGTCAATCCAACTCCATTCGGTGAAGGGAAAACTGTTACCACGATTGGATTAACACAAGCGCTATGTGCAATTGGCTCTAAAGCGACTTGTGTAGTTCGCGAACCATCTATGGGACCTGTGTTCGGAATCAAAGGTGGAGCTGCTGGGGGCGGATATTCTCAAGTGTTGCCAATGGAAGAAATCAACCTCCATTTTACGGGAGATATGCATGCAATTACATCAACTCATAACCTGTTGAGTGCATTGATTGACAATCATCTAAAATTTGGTAATAATTGCAAGATTGATACAGAGCGAATTAGTTGGCCTAGAGTCATTGATATGAACGATAGGTCTCTACGCCAAATTGTGGTTGGATTAGGTACTGCGGCAAATGGAAATGTACGAGAAGACCGTTTTGACATTACTGCTGCAAGCGAAGTGATGGCCATTTTAGTATTATCAAGCGACTATGCAGATCTTCGCAGAAGACTAGGTGAGATAGTAATTGGTCCTTCGTATAAAGGAAATCCTGTCAAGGCAGAAGAGATCGGTGCTGCAGGTGCCATGGCATTGTTATTGAGAAATGCATTCCTGCCAAATCTTGTCCAAACCTTAGAAGGAAATCCGGCATTTATCCACGGTGGTCCTTTCGCAAATATCGCCCATGGCAATTCCAGTGTTATCGCGGATAGAATCGCTCTAGGAGCGGCGGATATTGTTGTCACTGAAGCCGGATTTGGATCCGATATGGGTGCTGAAAAATTCATGCATATCAAGGCTGTCAATTCCGGAAAATCTCCAGACTGTGTTGTGATGAATGTTACTATTCGTTCGATGAAATTACATGGTGGTGCCTTTGGAGATAAAGGCGGATATCGACCCACTGCTGAAGAATTGGCTACTGAAAATGTTGAGGCAGTATTGGCGGGTGCAACTGGTAATCTAGATAGACATATCAAAAATATGGCGGGTTTTGGAATGCCAGTTATTGTTTCAATCAATCGCTTTTCAACCGATACTGATGCGGAACTTGCTGTATTGGATGAGGCCGCTAGAGCAAGTGGAGCAAATGCTGTCACAATCTGTGAAGTTCACGCAAAGGGAGGAGCAGGTGGTGAAGAACTTGCAAGGGCTGTCGTCTCTGCAATTCAAGACCATGTTGCTGCAGGAAGGCCTTTCACTCCACTGTTCATGCCAGATGCAAGTATTAGAGAAAAAATTGATTCAATCGCAACAAGAATCTACAAAGCAGAGAGAGTACGAATTGAGTCTTCAGCTGCAAAACAATTAGCACAGATTGAGAAATGGGGATATGGTAAACTCCCAGTCTGTATGGCAAAAACACAATATTCATTCTCACACGATCCAAACCTTCTGGGCTCACCTTCAGGATTTACTATACCGATTAAGGAATTCCGTCTGAATGCTGGTGCGGGATTTGTCGTTGCGATTTGCGGAAATATGATGACGATGCCAGGATTACCTGAGCGCCCTGCTGCCCTCGACATGGACATGGATGAGAACGGCAACTTAATCGGCGTATTTGGGTGAAACAATGAAGATTCTCAAGCGGCAAGAGATGTTGTGGAGAATTAGAATAGAATCTCAAGATGACCTATGGTCTATCGCCCGATTAGCACGCAAAGGCATGTCATTGGCAATGCTTGGGGGAAGAAGAGACCAAACTACTGTAGGTGAAACGGGTGGACGAGCAAAGTCTGCTGAAAGAAAAAAAATGTGGATCCAATTGAGGATTGAATCAACAGAGTATCAAACATTTTCAGAGACATTAAGAATTCATGGTATTATTGAAAAAGCTCAATTTGATTTGGGCTTACATCACACTCACATCATTGAAGTAAATGACGAAATTGAAATCACTTCTCTTACTCCCTTTGATGCGACAGATATTGACTTGTTAATCCAGAGTGAAACTGCAAGTAAAGCAGTTCAAGTAGCGCTACTTGTCGTTGAAAATGACGAAATGATTCTGTATTTTATTACTGGAAGAGGGTTACGTGAAAGTGCAATGTGGACAATGCGTGGCGGGGGAAAACGTGGAGATTTGAAGACAACTTCAAGGGTAGCTTCATCCTTTAGAAAAAGTGTAATTTCCGCTATTTCATCTCAGTTGAATGATGAGATTCCACTGATATTATGCGGACCTGGGCATGCAAAGGACGTATTACTGCCTGAACTAAGAGATAATGGTCATAGCAGATTCATCAAATTAGTCGCCACTTCAATGGGAGGTCGCCCAGCCGCTAATGAAGTAATAAGAGAGGGTTTGGCTGAAGATTTACTTGGCGAGCATGCAATATCAAAGGAAATAAAATTGTTAGAAGAAGCATGGACAAGACTATCCACAACCGGTACCGTAGCCTACGGCAAGGAACAGTTGGATAGAGCATTGACTGAAGGAGCGATAGAAACATTACTCATCACTGCAGATTTACTGAGAAATGAAGAGGATACTATTGCTGGGAAATCATGGCCGGCATGGTGTAGAGGTCTTTCGGGTATTTCTGCAAAATTGGTTCAATGTTCCACCGACCATGATTCAGGCCAGCAACTACTAGGAATGGGTGGAGTCGTTGCACTGCTACGTTACAAAATGTGAAACAGGGGTGTAATTACGATGGAAGAAAAAAACTCTTTCGAATTCGCATGGTTTAGTCAATTCAAGGATATTCCTCGCGACAAACTTCGAGAATCACTGCGTGGATTCCGCTGGATCTTACTCAATGCTGACGATTTGCCTAATGCAACGGCTGTCTGGATGTTTGCAGAACTTGATGGTTTTTTTGTCGCCCTAGACCATAGAGGGAGTGAATATTCTTCAGGCATCCACAACCGAGCCATCCACTTGCTATTAATTGATGAACAACAGGAAATTGGTGGAATTTCAAAAGTGATTTGTAACGCAACCGACTCAATTGAAAATCATCTTTGGTGAATACCAATCATCAATGGTGGGCTCGAGGGGATTCGAACCCCCGATCAACGCCGTGTAAAGGCGCTGTCATAACCAGCTAGACCACGAACCCGTGCTCCGACCCTATGGCAAGGGGTTTTTCAATTAACCGCATAGCCACTAACCTCAAAACCATTCAGCGCTAGCCCCGTATATATGGATGAGGATGTCCAAGCGACTGCCGCAAGGTTAGTTCGACGACTTAAAGAAGGAAATCACACTATTACAGTGGCTGAATCTTGTACTGGTGGTTTGCTTGCAAGTGCGTTTACAGACATTGCTGGTGCAAGTCAATGGTTTCGCCAATCTTGGGTGACATATTCCAATGATGCAAAGATAGAGGAACTCGGAGTAACAGAAGAAGCGTTGAAAAAGAGAGGCGCAGTTTCTGCAGAAGTTGCAATCCAAATGGCTCAAGGCGCTCGGATTAAGGCAAATGCGAGTATAGCACTATCTATCACTGGAATTGCTGGACCAACTAATGATGGAAGCAATAAAAAAATCGGTACTGTTTATGTTGGAATAGCATCGGAAAATTGGGCCAATTCTGATATTACAGAAATCGGGGGTAATCGCGCAGAAAATAAAATCGCCTTTGTCCACTTTGCTTTACTTACTGCCATCAAATATTGGGACAGGGCGATGGACAAGGCAAAAGTTGCAAGAAAGGAAGAGGAGGAAAAAATTGCTGCGGAAAATAATGCCAAACTAATGTTCGAAGAAGAAAGAGCAAAACGTGAGGCAGAAGCAAAAGAAAATGATCCTTGGCAAGAAGATGCAAAGGGTGGAAATGAAAATTCACCACATTCAAAAGAAAGTATGAGCAGCGAAATCAATTGGGATAAGGAATAGAATTGTGTACTCTTTGATTATGAGATTATAGTATCCTTGTCGCACTGCTTATGTGTATCCGCTGTCACCTTCGTATTATGGGTGGCGATGCAGCAGATATCTGGCAGCATTTGGTCAGCCGCAAAATAATGTTATTGAAATCAATGAAGCAGGCTATTCAAGAACTTGAAGAGCCATATGCTGTGTTTTCATTTGCTCAAGAAATAGGTTTTGAATCGGGGCTATTGACTCACGAAATTTTGGACAAAATGGTTGCAGCCTACAATTCTGCTCAAGGCAATCAAATAACAATTGAGGAAAAGGAGACTCCTACCACAGCGGTTATTAAAGAGGAAATCGTTAAAAATACATCTGCAGATGAACTGGGAAGAACGATTGCACCAATTGCACAGCACGAGCCTTTTGATGTCCGTTTCCGTAACAATTTACCCGATTGGAGCGTAGATGACTTTAGTGAAAATGCCAGTGATGCTGCAAGTGAAATCGTAGTTCATTATGACATCACTGGGAACTCGGTCACTGAAGGCAAAATGTCTGACATTAACGCATGTTTTTCTGACCGATTAGAAAAAATTAGAAAAATGATAATTGAAAATTCAAACCTACCAAAACCGCCACAGGAAATAGCCAGATTGAATTCTGAATATTCCCGCCATCAAGGATATGAAAATACAGTGGTTGCAATCGGTTTGGTAAATGACCCACGTTATACAAAAAATGGTCACCTAATGTGGGGCATTGAGGATGAAACTGGAGAAATGACTTGTCTACTAACAAAGCGTCAAGGCGATGATAGAGATAGGGCGCAGGAAATGATTCTTGAATCAGGTCTAATGCCTGATGATGTATTGGGTGTTTCTGGCTCATTTAGTCAAACGGGAGATGTGTTTTATGTCTCAGATTTATTCTTCCCGCTAAAACAAAAACACCAAAAATATAGTTCAGAACATGGGGTTAGCGTAGCATTCCTCTCCGATATTCATGTTGGTTCAAAGACATTCTTAGAGGCGCAATGGCACAAGATGGTAAGATGGTTTCACACCGACCCGCTGGCAAAGACAATCAAATATCTCATATTATCAGGTGACTGTGTTGATGGAGTTGGAATTTATCCGGGACAAGATAAAGAATTAGCCATACCAGATTTGTATGGACAATACACAGAATTCGCTAGACTTCTTGAATTATTACCGGACTGGGTCGAATGTGTAATGCTACCAGGAAATCACGATGCTGTTCGTCCGGCAGAGCCGCAACCAACATTTGAGAAGGATATTCAGCAGGATTACAATTCAACAACATTTGTTGGAAATCCTTGTGACTTTTCATTGAATGGTGTGCGCGTATTATCCTATCACGGAAAATCAATTGACGATTTCGTTGCCGGTTTGCGAACTGTAACATACGCAGATCCGGTTGAAGCGATGCGTCAAATGTTGAGAAGAAGACACCTTGCACCACAATGGGGTGGTAAAACTCCACTTTCTCCTGAGCCAGAGGATGGATTGGTCATCAATGAAGTACCTGATATTTTTGTTACTGGCCACGTTCATGGACATGCGTGCGTTGATTTCAAGGGCACGACATTGATTTGTTCAAGTACATGGCAGGACCAAACTTCATACCAAAGAATGCTTGGCTTCCAGCCGAAACCATGTATGTTAACCATTGTAAATCTAAAGAGTCATGCCACTACTGCAATTCCATTTGCTTGAACTGTGATAGCGCTATTCAAGGCCTAGGAGTGGCCTCAGTAATCGCAAGTCCTTTTCAGTCACGATTTCAACACCTGCCTTTTCAAATGCCAATAGCGCAGATTCTCTTGATGGATTGAAGCCAATGAAATTACTACCTTCAATATGCATGCTTAAATCCATTTCGGAATCTCCAACTGAAACTACATCAGATGAAACAATACCCTTCATCTTACACAATTTTTTGATTATCTCGCCCTTACCACCTGCGTGTAAACGGCAAATCCCTTCATCCGTCAAGGAGTCATCATCAGCAAATTCAAAGCCATTTGCAATCCAATCATCGACCTTTAGCAATGATGCAATAGTTGAAACAAAAATATCTACACCTGCAGAAACTATTGCTACGAATACTCCGTGTTGCTGCAATTCTGAAACAAGTTCTCTTGCACCAGGCATCAACTTTATACCGGAATAAGCCCTAAACAGGTCATCCTTGAAAATCGGGTTTTGTTTATTCTTCCATAATTGTATATCAGAGCGCATAAACTCAACATCACTCAATTCACCATTGATGAAATGTTGCAAATTTTTAACATTATCAGTTCCGAAATGATCGTGAAGAGTTCTCCATGACGAGACTGCATCAACCAAAACTCCATCACAATCAAAAACAACACAGGCAGGTATTTTTGCCTTAACTGAATTGCTGGGACTCGATACCATGTGGCTCTCCAATACCTCACAGGAAGACACTTGTTTGAAAGGCTTCGCAATAAATGTGATAGAACTCAGCCAAATTACTGAAAGAAAAAGGGGGAAGCGAAAAACTGGAGGGACTCTAAGAGTCCCAACCAGCGTTCGCATCGTCTCAACCGTCTCCGCAGAGTACGGCTTTCTCGAAAAGCAAGAGGGCAGAGGGCCGCAGCCCTCCAACCCTAATGCGTCCTTTTGCACTTACCTAAGTTCAAGCCTTGAGGTCGTATGCCAATCCGGTCCAGGAGCGAAGTAGAGCACCTTGCGCATTTGCCGGAGCATATGTAAAGGTGATCGTGACATCGGTCATAGGTGTACCATCAGGTGCGTGGGTGCGTATATAGACTTCATCACCAGTGTTGAAGGTAGAAATCGATTTGGTTCCTTCCTTATTCACTTGGTCTACGAATGTGACGAAAGCGTCACTGTTTGAAGGGTTGAACCCATAAACATCGTTAGTATCAGCCAGATTGGCACTAAAGGTCTGAGCAGACCCACTTGCATCCACATAGAACACACGGACTTCAACAGCTTGAGTTGCCAAGTCTGTTTCAGATTGTGTCACTGAGATTCTCCAGTGACCTTTTTCCGCATCTCCACCATTGATATCTTCAATGGAAAAGGTGACTCTAGGGACACCCTTGACATCGGTTTCAGCTAGACTAGAAGCCCACACGTAGATTACACCTGATAGAACCACTGTGATAGCGACCATTAGAATGGTTGCGATAACAGGGGATACTGCAAGTTCATCTTCAACGATAGACTCTTCCAATGCTTCCTCATCCTCATCACGGCGTCCGGACAGTGCAAGAGCACTGACGAAGACACCAGCAAGGCTCACAGCAATAATGCTAGGAGCGAAGGAAGGAACTGCACCTGCGCCGATTGTACCGACTACAGTTGGCAGATCTTGTCCACTTGCCTCAAAGGTTGAAGATGGCTGGTTAGCGTGTGCACATGTTGCTGCAGTACCAAGACTGGACATCATGTTGTTACACCAGTTGCTGTCTTCAAGTAGAGGTCGGCGTTCAGAGGTCTGTGTAGCATTGCTACCGTATTGACCAGGCTTAGACCAATCTGCTCCTTGTTGTCCTTGGTTGTTAGAACGGTGGGAAGCAGGGCTATCGGTCTGGAAGCGGTCAGCAGCAGATACTAGTACGTCACAAGGGTTTGTCAAACAGGTCTTGACATCCATCTCGACCCAAACGTTTGTTGTATCCTTTGTGATGTATACATCTTCAGTGAACTTAACTGATGTTCCATATGCTGGTACAGCGTAGTAGCGTGTTTGCTCAACTTCAGAGTGACCATCTGTGTGGTAGGTAATCGCCAACATGTGGTCGTAGGTGTAAGGACCTTCATCTCCGCCAGCAGTAACATCAATAGTAACTGGTACGTATGTTCCAGTCATGATGTTGCTAACTCCATTGAAGGAGAATCCTGTATCTGCACTGAATCCGTAGTCAGCAACAAGCTCACGTACTCTTTCAACACGGATACCAATCTCTTGTGTAGCAACACCTTGCGCATAATCAGCAATTGGCATCAAAGCAGTATCGTAGTTAGGAACATACGATGGTGCAGATGCTGTGTCACGTAGTACCAAACGGATTTGACAGTAGTCAGATCCAGTTGGTCCGATTTGGTGGATACCGTTATCGTTCAAGTAGTCAATCTCCCAATCAAATCCATTGGTTGTTGCATCTGGAACTAAGTCCAATACTAAGTCGTCACCAACAATGGTTGCGCCGAAGTAGTTACCGTATGTACACTGGTCTGTAGGCTCAATTTGCCAAGACAAATCAGCGTCAAGGTGGTCGACATCGTACTTCATTGCAGCAAGACTGAATGTTAGATTGTCAGCAGATGTATCGTCTTCCATGACTGAAAGCTTCCAAGGGATTGCGTTAACAGATCCATTGTCTGGGTTCACTGAGATATATCTTCCTTCATCATCGGTCATCGATGCGTTCCAGGTAAGAATAACTGGAGCGTCGTTAACAGGTGATACTGAGAATTCAACATCAAACGCATTTGCAACTTGGTTCACTGCTCCATCATCGGATAGAGTCAGAGTAACCGTACAGGTGCCTCCAAGTTCGTTGTTTGTATTCTCGCTTAGAACCAACTCATTGAGTGCATTCACTTCAGCGGAGTAGGCAATACATGTTGTAGGTACAGATGCACCCCATGTGTAGACTTGTCGCGTAGGTGACTGCTCATTAGCCATATCACGGATGTATGAACGTGTAGCATTGCTTACATCACCCAAGAACTTGGTGTGAGAACCGAATCCTTCTGGTAAGATGTTATTGTACAATTCATCCTCTGTGAATAGAGGCATACAGTCTGTTTCATCAATATTACAAATCACTGGAGCGTCGTTGACGTTCTCAACAACGAATGATATATTCTTAGAATCAGTCAATCCGTTGCTGTCAGTTACTTCGAAGCTGTAGGTCATAGTACCGAACTGGTTGTCAAGAGGTGTAATAGTTATTTGGTGACCATTTTGGTTCCAATCAACTAGTACATTGTCGTGAGCAACAACATCACTAGAAGCAGATGTCCAAGACATTGTTGCTTCTTCATCTTGTACATCATCAGCCATGTTTGTTAGACTGAATGTGTATGCACCTGAATCTTCGCTGACGGTTATATCAGCAAGAGTTGTTTCGATAACAGGACAAGCACGTTCCATGTCAAGGTTGAGGTTAACGTTAGTTGACATTGAGACACCTTCGCTAACAGCCCAGTCATAAGCACAGTCTGCAGAGGTCTTGACCATTATGTCGTAGTCCTTTGCAACACTTGGTGTGTTAGATCCCTTGTATGTGCGGTATACTAGTACTTCATCAGCAATTACACCAGTTAGCAAATCATTGTGCGTCAACTCAACAGTGATGTACTCACTGAAGGTTTGCAGAGTGTTTAAACTGTCAATTGTTTGAGTTGGGTGAACAGTGCTGACATCAGCAGTGCTCTCACCTTGTACTATTGCAACAATATCAACTTGATTTGGTGTTCCACCAATACGGCTGAACGGTATTGAAATCTCAGCAAAGTTGCCAGAGAAGTCTACCGAAATAGCGTCTTGACTCAATGTAGTTGGTCCCCATCCAAGGAAACCATATGAGTACAGGTCGTATGATGAATCACTGTCTGCCCATAGAACATAGTTCGCAGGTACAGGTAGTGTATGTGCACCGCCCATTCCATTGTATCCAGTTGTAGATCCACTTCCATCAGTACTGATGTAAATCAGTAGGTCAGAGTTAGATAGATCCTCGCCGGTCAATCCGAAGTATAGGTTATCGCCTTCGATGTATGTTATAGACATATCATTGGTACCGTCACCACTCATTACACCTGGCATTGCATATCCAGATGGGTTCAGAGCGTTTCCACCGTTCCAGTCACTGTCATCACCGTCAACAACCATGTTTTCAGGTTGGAAACTTGTGGAGACATAGGAAGCACGTGTTCCGTCAGTGGACTTGATGAGAAGAGCAACTTCGTTCGATGGAGTAGCAGTCAAGTGAGTGCTGTCCATAGAGAAGAGGTTTGCTTCATCAATAGTTGCGGTTGAGTCAACGATCAACTTAGATGCGTCAAGAGAGTTACCAATAGAGGTAATGTATGCGTTTGAACCTGCATCAATTTGCGTTGATGAAGTCCAAGTCATGTTCTCAACAGTTCCTATTGATTCATCGACCTTCAATGCGGTTGTAGCATCAACAGTACCACCATCCCAGCGGAATGGAGAGTTGACGATATGTACACCGACATCACCAGATGCGTCAAGTGGGTATACCCAAACATCAGGTGAATCTTCAACATATAGACCAGTTCCTGTGGAACCACCGTCAACTGCTGCATCCACTGCCCAAATAGTTGTGCTAGTTGCGTGGACACCATAACTTGCGCCAGCAATTGACGCACCGCCCATCATGTTGAGAGTACCGGAAGGCATCTCAACACCAGTGTCGTAACCAGAGACTGTTGTTCCGTCCAAGGAGATAATGTTTGCTCCAACGTCGGAATTAATTCCGACGGTTGAAGTTGAACCATCACCTGATAGTACGGATGCGTTGTCGTTGAAGTTACAGTTCTCAACTAATATTGCATTGTCAGACAACATGATGCTGTTTGCAGCAGAGAAGATTTCAACACCGTCACAATCAAGCGCCGAAATACCAACTGCATTCGGGGACAAACGACCAGCACTTAGTCCGATCGTGTTTCCTGAAATTTCAACTCCAGCAGCTGTAGTGGCTCCTGATGCTTCAGATGCGTAGATATTTGCACCACCGTCACCGTATGTATCAGTTACATCAATTGTATAACTTCCAGAATCGGAGTAGGTCACTAGAGGCTCGTATGAAGTTAGAGAAGCAAATGAACCAGCTGCCCAAGTATCCGTTGTTCCATCAGGCTTAGAGATTACAATTCCAATCTCATAGCCCCAACTGTCAGTCTCTAAGTTAATTGATAGAGTCTTTCCAGATGCAACTGTAAAGCTACAGGAATCCGAGTACCGGTAATCGTTTGAATTGATTGTACACAATCCTGATCCAGGTTGTGGAGGTTGTGTCATTTCACTCAACACAATTCCACCATCTGAATCAATTAGTGTGTTATCAGTAACATCACCTTGGCCACCACGGATGTAGATACCAGTCAAAGCCGAATCGCCAACACCAGTAATCTGATTGTTGTCAACCAAGAAACCAGCACCGTCTCGAACATAAATTCCTCTGTCTGCACCGTTAATGATGTTTCCAGATATTTCAGTTCTCAAGTTCTTACCGGAGTATTGTGCAACTCCCCAACCACCAGCATCACTGTTCATAGTGTTACCAGAGACTACTGTGTCATCAGCATGACCGTTTGTGTAAATCCAAACGTCCGCAACTTCTCCACCATTATTGAAAGTGTTTCCACTAATGGTTACGTTATCTGCACCTTGCTCGTCAGCATCGTGGTAATTATAGTATGGAGATCTTGTCAGCATAACACCGACTCCACAGTTGTTGAATGTGTTTCCACTAATTTCCATTCCACGATTTATTGCACCATTTCCACCACCAAGTGTTATACAAATATCTGTCCAAAGTATTGCACTATTGAGATCAGTATATCCACGGAAGTGAGTGATATCGTTATTCTTGATATTCACTTCTTCAATTATGTAGTTGTAGTTTCCGAATGCGTAGTTATAACCATTCGCTGTTGCGATGGTCGAAAGTCCACTAAGTGTTGAATTCTCAATCTGGAGATTCAATGTATAGTATTGGTATCCGAGTTCATATCCCATTGCGCTTCCTGAGTCAGGGTTAGTCATCATAGAGTACATTTGACCACCATGCATGTAGATAGATGAACCATATGGAGCCATAGGATACCAGCGTTGTGTATCGTAGTATGTGTATCCACCAGTTGCAAGAATTGTTGTGCCGTTAAAGTTGTAATCAGCACCACCTGTAAGATACATGAATGGTGTATCAATCATTACTGTCTTGCCTGACATATCCTTAGCCATTGCACCGTAATATCCATATTCCTTACCATCGTTCACTCCATCACCATCAGTATCCATTGCGCGGTTACCGTTAGTAGCTAGATATCCTTGACACTGTGCCACCATCTGGTATGATGGGGATGAGTATCCGTAACAAACACGTTCTGTGATTTGATCAACTAAATCTACAGTTTCAGCGTTTCCACTTGTATCTGCCAGCGTTGCTGCATGGAATGCATAACGGAAATCCATCAGGTTGTTTGTACTTGAGGTGTAATAATATCCAATCTTAGCAACTGTGGATACTTCGTATCCTGCTAAGCTTGGAGTTGTCACTCCACTATTATCAACAGTTGCTGTGGTAAATGTTAATCCACCAACTTCACCATTTGAATCAGTAACACCTGAACCAGCAACAGAACCACCAGCATCCAAGAGATTAACTGTAG
>Ga0208879_1000752_pt1 | contig 32433 bp, 28 predicted proteins | sample Knorr_S15_td_Bot_FD_185605 | JGI IMG/M metagenome (GOLD analysis project Ga0208879, IMG submission 185605) | Marine microbial communities from Southern Atlantic Ocean transect - Knorr_S15_td_Bottom_ad_5009_LV_A (SPAdes) (version 2) | ecosystem: Environmental > Aquatic > Marine > Oceanic | place...
ATTAGGCGCGCGGCTTGAGCTGCGGGAAGAGGATGACATCGCGGATGGCGTCGGAGCCGGTCAGCAGCATCAACAGGCGGTCGATGCCGATGCCCATGCCGCCGGTCGGCGGCATGCCGTGTTCGAGCGCCAAGAGAAAGTCCTCGTCGATTTTCGATCCATCCCCGGCGGCCTGCTCTTCGAACCGCTTGCGCTGTTCAACCGGGTTGTTCAGCTCGCTGTAGGCCGGCGCGATTTCCTTGCCGCCAATGATGAGCTCGAAGACATCGACCAGTTCGGGATCGTCGGAACAGTGGTTGGCGAGCGGAACGAGTTCCTTCGGCAGGCGCGTGATGAAGGTGGGCTGGATGAGCGTGCCTTCGATGGTTTTGTCGTAGATTTCGTGGGTGACCTGTTTGAAGTCCATGCCGGCGTCGAGATGCACGCCGAGCTCTTCCGCCTTGGCGACGGCTTCGTCGAGGGATTTCTCGAACCAGTCAGCCCCGAGGTATTCCTTGACCAGGTCGTGGTACGGCACTTCCCGCCACGGCGCGGTCAGGTTGATGGTGTTGCCCATCCACTCGAATTCAATCTTGCCGAAGATGGTTTCGGCCAAGTGCGTGAACAGGCTTTGGATCAGCTCCTGCATGGTGCGCATGTCGCCGTAGGCCTGATAGATTTCCAGCGCGGTGAATTCGGGGTTGTGCGTACGGTCGAGGCCTTCATTGCGAAAGTTTCGGTTCATTTCGTAAACGCGGTCCATGCCGCCGACGATGAGGCGCTTCAGGTAGAGTTCCGGAGCAATGCGCAGGAAGACATCGACGTTGAGCGCGTTGTAGTGCGCTTGGAACGGCTTCGCTGCGGCCCCGCCCGCGATCTGCTGGAGCATCGGGGTTTCCACTTCATAATAGCCGCGGGCATCGAGGAAGTTGCGGATTTCGCGAACGACTTGTGTCCGCTTCTTAAAGACTTCCATTACCTCCGGGTTGGAGATCAGATCGAGTGAGCGCTGGCGGTAGCGGGTTTCGACATCCTGCAGGCCGTGCCATTTTTCCGGCAGCGGCAGCAAGGCCTTGGAAAGCAGCGTCCATTCGGACACCCGGATGGTTTCCTCTTCCGTGCGGGTGATGAACATTTCGCCGTCCACCCCGATGATATCGCCGAGATCGAGTAGCTTGAAGGCGGCAAAGTTATCCTCGCCGAGCACGTCTTTCTTGACCATGAGCTGGAATTTGGCGGAGCCGTCGGAGATATGCGCGAAGGCCATCTTGCCCATTTTGCGAATCGCCACAATCCGGCCACAGGCTTTGACCCCCTTTTCCTCTACGAAGTCGGCGTGCAGCTCATCCAGCCGGGCCGTCCGCTCGAAGGACGAGCCGAAGGCGGGGAAGCCGGCCTCTTCGAGCTTGTTCATATTTTCGATCCGCTGCTGGCGATATTCGTTACCGGACAGTTCTTCGCTCATGGTTTTCTCCTGAAAAAAATTGGCGCAAACCATAGGCATTCGGCCCCGGCAAGTCAACAGGCATCCCCGCGGAATGGGCGCAAAAAAAGGCCCCGCTGCGGGGCCCGGCGGGCGGGGTTTGGAAAGGATGCACGGGCTAAATACCTATTGACGCCACCTATGAAATCCCATTAACTAATTGGCATGGAATTAATTCACAGAAGAGTCTTCATCGCCCGACCGGCATGAAACCCGCTACTCACATCACCCGGACACGGTGATGCCCTCCCCCACGCCCCCTTGTTATGCACACGAAAACCATCCATTTCGATAATGCCAGCGAAGCCCGCGAAGTGGGCTCCGTCCTGGAAGGGCTGGTCGGGCGCCTCGAGCAAGATTTGGGATTACAGCTCATCCTGCGCGATATGACCGTCGGCATCGACGGGCCGGACGAAGCGGCGCACCAGGCGGCCACCTTTATTGAGGATTTGCGGCAGGCCCGCAACACCACCACGCTCGACGCCCAATCCGTCGAATATGCCTATGGCGCGTTCCGCCGCGGCGAAGAAAAGGTGTTCGAAAAACTGGCCCGCATCCGCATGGATGTCAGCCCGCGCAAACCCGCCGTCTTTCCGAAAACCCTCGGCCAGCAAATCTATCTGGATGCCCTCCTCGAAAACGCCATCACCTTCGGCATCGGGCCGGCCGGCACCGGCAAAACCTATCTGGCCATGGCCGCGGCGGTTTCCGCCTTGCTGAAGGATGATGTCAGCCGCATCATTCTAACGCGCCCGGCCATCGAGGCCGGCGAAAACCTCGGCTTCCTGCCCGGCGATTTCCAGCAGAAGGTCCTGCCCTACCTCCGGCCCCTGTACGACGCCCTGCACGATATGCTGCCGGCCGAAACCATCGAGAGCTATGTTGAGCGCGGCATCATCGAAGTTGCCCCGCTGGCCTACATGCGCGGCCGCACCCTCAACCACGCCTTTGTGATTCTCGACGAAGCACAAAACACCACGCACCACCAGATGCTCATGTTCCTCACCCGCCTCGGGTTCGACTCCAAGTGCGCCATCACCGGCGACCTGACCCAGATCGACCTGCCCCACCACAAAGGGTCGGGCCTGACCGAAGCCCGGGCGATCCTGCGCAACATCCCGGGACTGGAATTTGTGGAGCTCACGGAACGCGACGTCGTTCGCCATCCCCTGGTTCAAAAAGTAATCGAAGCCTATCAGAAAAAACGACCGGCCTAAGCCGTTCGGAATCTGGAACGTATTATGAAAACCCATCGATTTAGAAAAAAACCGAAAAGCATGGCCGAGCGGAAGACCGAAGTCAAACGCACGACCGAGGTGCCCTACAGGGCGCTCGCCCTGGGCACCTTGCTGTGGCTATTTGTGACCTGGCTGTTCTTTGGCCAAGGCATCATCCAGCATATCGACTTGGCCGAAGGCCAGCGCGTGCCGTCCACCATTGTCGCCTCGGTCGATTTCGAATGCGAAAATCTGGGCGAAACCGCCTTCCAACGCACCAAGGCCGCCAATGCCATCCCGCCCGTATTCACCATCAATCCGGCCCCGACCAAACGCGCCACGGAAGTGGTGGACAAGGTGTTCGACCGCCTCGAGCAGCTCGCCACCGCGCCGACCAACCAACTTCAGGTCATTCGAAATTCCATGGGCGACCTACTGGTGGGCACCTCCATCGACACCCAGGAATTGACCCGCCTGTTCCCCACCAACGGCATTGCGCAAACCAAGGCCCTCCTCACCTCCAACATTGCGGAGGTGATGGCCGCTGGCATTATTTCGGATGAATCCCGCCGCACCCTTTTCCGCGACGATCCCGCCCGCAAGTTGACCATCCTCCTCGACGAAGCAGGAACGCTCGTCAAGACCGTTAGCCAAGAGGATGTCTTTTCCACCCAGAAGGCCCTGCGCGTCATTTGCGGAAAAATGGGCACCCCGCCGCAACGCGAACTGGCCGAACGCCTGCTAGCGATGCTCATTGTTAACAACATGACCTACGACGAGGCCTTTACGGAAAAGTTGCGCAACGAGGCCACCGGACAGATTGACCCGGTCATGCAACAATACCTGGCCGGCTCCACCCTCGTACGTGCCGGCGAGTCCGCCACGCAGCAAACCCTCCTCCTGCTGAAACACCACGAGCAAAAGCGAAAGCAGCAGCAGGCGGTTCTCGAGCAGGTCATGGAAATCGTCGGCAACGGCGTGCTCTTGCTTGCCGGGCTGATTGCCACGGCGGTCATTCTACGCACCGTGGCCCCCAAGCTCATTCTCCAGCCCCACAAGCTGTTGCTGATGGTGGTCCTCTCGCTCTTTACGCTGGGGCTCGCCCGCCTGCTCACCTATCTATCGGTTCAATATTCGCTCATCCCGCCCGCCTTGCTGATGTATCTCGTGCCGCATGCGCTGGCCGTCCTGCTGGCCGGCATCCTGCTCGGCGGTAGCGCGGCCATCTGCCTCGGATTGTGGACGAGTTTCGCCACGGCCGTGTTGTTCGACCAGTCGTTCAACGTCTTTGCGCTGGGCATCCTCATCACCATCACCGCCACCAGTACGGCCCGCAATGTGCACCGCCGCTCCAGCCTGTTCAAAGCCGGCATTTGGGTGTGCGCCGTCAAGGTGCTCTTCGTCTTGGTGGCCGCCATCCTCAACCGGCCGATCATCTCGGTCTTGGTTGGCCAGGTGGTGGCCGCCATCCTGTCCGGCATGCTCGCCACCATCCTCACCCTGCTGTTCATTCCGGTGTTTGAAAAGCTCTTCAAGATCACCACCGATATCACCCTGCTGGAACTTTCTGATATGGGGCATCCGCTCCTCCAGAAGATGGCCATCCAGGCCCCCGGCACGTATCACCACTCCCTGATGGTGGCCACGCTCTCGCAGAACGCCGCCGAGGCTATCGGTGCCAATTCGCTGCTCGTTCGGGTCTGCGCCTACTACCACGACATCGGCAAAATGGCCAAGCCCGAGTTCTTCACGGAAAACATCCAGCATCGCGAAAATCCGCACGACGACTTGTCGCCGCACATGAGCGCCCTCGTCATTATCTCGCACGTCAAGGAAGGCATTGCGCTCGGCAAGCGCCATAAATTGCCCCAGCCGATCCTCGACGGCATTGAACAGCACCATGGCAACGGGCTCATTCGATACTTCTACCACAAGGCCAAGGTGCTGCAGGCAAACAAGAAAGCGGTCGGCAGTTCGGTCGAGACCATCAACGAAAGCGATTTCCGCTATGGCGGGGCGCTGGCCGAAAGCCCCGAGATGGCCATCCTCTCGCTGGCCGATGCCTCGGAAGCCTCCGCCCGCTCCATCGAAAAACCTACCCCCCAAAAAATCACAAACATGATCAATGATATTTTTGCCGCCAAGATCAGCGATGGCCAGCTGGACGCCGCCCAGCTCACCATGGCCGAAATCAACACCGTCAAACAGTCGTTCATCTTCTCGCTATCCAACATGCTCCACGGCCGCATCCCCTACCCAAAAGACAATGAAAACAAACGTAGTCAATCGCCAAAGCACCCATCCGGTTCACCCCAAAAAGATTCAGGCGCTAACTGATTGGCTCGCCGGCAAACTCGCCGCGCAAACCCATCCGTTCCGCTGGAGCGAGGTCGCCCTCATCCTCGTTGACGATGAAGGCATCACCCAGACCAACCGCGAATACTTTGGCAAGAACCGGCCGACCGACGTCATCAGCTTCCGCTACGACCCCATCCCGGGCGATGCCGACCACTACAGCGGCGACCTGGTCATTAATGTTGACCGGGCCATGCAGGAAGGCACCCGCCGCGGCGACGTGGACTATGAGCTCGCGCTCTACATCGCCCACGGCTTCGACCACCTCACCGGCGCCGACGACGACACCCCCGAAAATCGGAAGAAAATGCGCGCCACCGAAACCGCCTGGCTCCGCAAGGCCCGGGCCGAGCATTTGATTGACGGCCTGCTGGACGGCTCGCAAACCACCTAATTTCCCCGGCGGTTTCGCTGGAAAACCCGCCCGGCATGCGCTTTAGTGGAACCCGCTGGCAGCCCCCCGTTGGCGCGCGGCAGATAAATCGATGAACAACCTCAGAAACCATCCATGAATACGATTCACCCGGAGTATCTACTCTATAGTCTTGGAACCCTCTTGCTGGCCGGCATTCTGTCCTCGTTCTACACCTCGCTCCGCTCCACCGGCGCCGCCGGCGTCCCCCGCCTGATTGAGCGGGCCGGGCGCCAGACCAAGCGCCTCGAATTCTGGCAAGACCGCTGGAACCTGCTGTGCAAGACCGCGCGCTTTCTGCTGACCCTCGCCGCCTTTGCCACCTTCATCCTGTTCTACCTGGCCCTGCGCGACTGCCCCACCGGCCTCATGCTGGCCGCGCTGTTTCTGCTGGCCCTGTTCTACATGCTGATTGCGCGCATCGTGCCGCACGTGCTGGCGGAAAGCTATGCCGACCGCATCTCGCTCGCCGCCTTGCCGGCCGTTGGCGCCTTGACCCGGCTCTTGTATGTTTTCGTCTGGTCGCTCCAGTTTATCGAAGACCGCTTGCTCAGCCATGCCATGTCGACCTCCGACGAAGACGACCGGCCCTCCACCGAAGATGAAATCATCAGCTTGATTGCCGAAACGGGTGAAGAGGAGCTGGAGGAGGAGGAGCGCGAGATCATTCGCAGCGTGTTTGAATTCGGCGATACGGTCGCCCGTGAAATCATGACCCCGCGCATTGCGATCAGTGGCGTCAAGGACACGCTGACCATCGACGAGTGCATTCAGCAGGTGAAGGAGTCGCGCCACTCCCGCTTCCCCGTCTACCACGAAAACATCGACGATGTCATCGGCATGGTGCACGTCAAGGATCTGCTGCGGCTGTCAACCGGCGCCGAAAGCAGCACCCCGATCAACCAGCTGGTCAAAAAAATCGATTTCATTCCGGAAACGATGCCCATCAACGACCTGATGCAGTTGATGAAGAAAACGCATTCGCAACTGGTGCTGGTGGTCGATGAATACGGCGGCACCGAAGGATTGGTTTCGATGGAGGACATCATCGAGGAACTGGTGGGCGAGATTGAGGATGAATACGACCTCAAAGAGAACAAGCTGCACCAACGGCCGGATGGTTCGGTGATGGTGCAGGCGCGCATGCCGATCTACGAACTGAACGAAGAGTTGAATGCCAAGTTGCCGGAAAGCGATGAATACGACTCGCTCGGCGGCTATATCTTTTCCAAACTCGGCCACATTCCCAAACCCGGCGAGACGCTCAACGCCCCGGGCTACAGCCTGCGCATCCACTCCGCCACACACCGGCAGATCCAGGTGGTCCACATGGTTCCCCGCACCGACGGTTCATGAAAATGAAACACGTCAAAACCGCCGCCCTCATAACACTCCTGCCGGCGCTTTCAACCGCGGCAGTGGCCGAGGTTTTACCGATAACCGACGCCGGTCTGGTGCATCATGTTTGAACAAAAGCACATTAAAAAAACGCGCAGAGCAGTGCGGCACAAACTGCTCCCTTGGTTTACGGCCAACAAACGCAGCATGCCGTGGCGCAGCAACCGCACGCCCTACCGCGTCTGGATTTCCGAGCTCATGCTGCAGCAGACGCGGGTCGACCAGGCCACCCCCTACTTCCAGCGGTTCATGAAGCGCTTCCCCTCGCTAAAATCCCTGGCCGCCGCTTCGCAGACGGACGTCCTGAAAATGTGGGAAGGGCTGGGCTACTATTCCCGCGCCCGCAACCTCCACAAAGCCGCACAGATTATTACCACCGATCACAAGGGCCGCTTCCCTGCCACCGCCGAGGCAATCATCAAACTGCCCGGTATCGGCCCCTACACGGCGGCGGCGATTGGCTCGCTGGCCTTCAATCTGGATCTCGCCGTCCTCGACGGCAACGTGATCCGCGTTCTCTCCCGCCTGTTTGCCTATTCCCGCGACACGCGCTCGACCGCGGCCAAAAAGGGGCTGCAACAGCTGGCCGACGACCTGCTCGTCCAAGGCGACGCCGGAAACTTTAACGAAGCCATGATGGAGCTGGGGGCAACGGTCTGCCTGCCCCAGAATCCAAATTGCGCCGCGTGCCCGATGCCCACCGCCTGCCTGGGATTCCAGTCCGGCCGGCCAACGGATTATCCCATTAAGGCGCCCAAGAAAAAGGTGCCGCACATCGTGGTCGGCGCCGCAGTCGTGACCAACCGCAAGGGCGAGGTGCTGATTGCCCAGCGCCCGGTGAACGGCATGCTGGGCGGCCTCTGGGAATTTCCGGGCGGCAAGCAGGAAACGGGCGAAACCATTCAGGAGTGCATTGTGCGCGAGTTGAAGGAAGAGCTCGGCATCAACACCGAAACCGGCGAATTCCTGATTACGATCCATCATGCCTACAGCCATTTCACGATGGAGATGCATACCTATTTTTCCAAGATCAAGTCCGGCCGACCGCGCACGATCCACTGCCAGGACTATCGCTGGATGAAAATTTCCGAGCTTCGGGAGTTCCCCTACTCCAAGGCCGACCTGTATATTATCGATGAACTAGAAAAACTACGGAGGGAATCATGAAACAGATCATCAACACCGAAACAGCCCCGGCCCCGATCGGCCCCTACAACCAAGCCGTCAAAAGCGGTCATCTCCTCTACACCTCGGGCCAGATTCCCATCGACCCCAAAACCGGCACGATGGTTTCCGGCGGCATTCGCGAGCAAACCATCCAGGTGCTCGAGAACCTGAAAAATGTAGTGGAAGCGGGCGGCAGCGCGCTGGATAGCGTCATTAAAACCACCGTTTTCCTGGCCGACATGGGCGATTTCCCGGAAGTAAACACCATCTATGCCGAATACTTTGGCGAAGAAAACGCGCCCGCCCGTTCGACCGTGCAGGTGGCCGCGCTCCCGCTGGGTTCCTTGGTTGAAATCGAAGCCGTGGCCAAAGTCTAGTGCCGCGCAAACTTCTCATTCGGACCCTTGTCGGGCTGGCGCTGATTCTGGTGCTGGGCATTGGCGGGCTGCTGCGCTCGGCCTACATCGAACACCCAGTGCTCTGGGGCGAGACGATGGGCACCTCGTACCGCGCCACCCTCACCGGCAAGGTAAAACGCACCGACCTGAAAAAGGTGTATCGCGCCATCGAGACGGAGCTGGCGGAAATCAACCGGCAAATGTCGACGTGGGATCCCGCCAGCGAAATCGCGCAGTTCAACCAGGCCGAAACCACCGCGCCCTTTGCTGCGTCGCCCGGGTTCGCGGCGGTGGTCGCGCGCGCGCTCGCGCTGAGTGCCGCCACCGACGGCGCCTTCGACCCCACCCTGCAACCGCTCCTGAACCTGTGGGGCTTCGGCAGCGAGGCCGCAGAACGGACGGTTCCCGCCGCCGCCGACATCGCCGCAGCCAAAGCCCGCACGGGCTGGGAAAAGGTAGCGATCGAGGGCGACTCCAACCTGCTCAAGAGCGTGCCGGAACTCTCCCTCAACCTCGGGGCCATTGCCAAGGGCTACGGCGTGGACGCCATTGGAACCCTGCTGGATGCGCATGGGTTTGAAAATTGGTTTGTGGAAATCGGCGGCGAAGTGGTGGTGCGGGGACTCAACCCCAAAGGGATTCCGTGGCGAATTGGAATCCAGTATCCCTCCACCAATCCGATGAACCCCCGGCTTCAGGGAATCGTCCATCTATCCGGCGGCGCCATTGCCACTTCGGGCGACTACCGCAACTATATCGAGGAAGACGGCATCGTCTATTCCCACATCCTTGACCCCCGCACGGGAGACACCGTGCGGTCCGACACCGCCAGCGTCACCGTTGCCGCCCCCAACTGCATGGACGCCGACGGCATCGCCACCGCCCTGTTTGTCATGGGCTCCGAGACCGGATTATCCTGGGTGCACAAACAGCCCGGCGTCGAGGCACTGTTCCTTGTTCGCGGGGCCAACGAGGAAATAACCGAAAAATTTAGTTCGGGATTCATCGACGCCACGGACTATACTCAATCCCACTAATTTCCGGCATGCGAAGACACCCTTTTGCATGCAATTATGGATTCTGATAACGAACCAAAGGAATAGAACCGATCATGCGCTACATCAAATACCTCCCCCTCTGTGTTGCCGCCCTCATGCTGTGCAGTTGCGAACAGGGTGCGAGCTCCCTCGACGAAAAGGAAGAACGCAACCCGCTGGTCAAAACCGGTCAATCCTACGTCGAGATCAATGACTGGAAAAAGGCCGAGCAAGCGTTCAAGCAAGCCCTCGAAAACGACCCGCGCATGGCGCGCCCCCATCTCGAACTGGCGATGATCTACCAGCAGTACAAGGTCAACTACATCCATGCCATCTACCACTACGACCGCTACATGGAGCTCCGCCCAAACTCGAACAAGACCGAATTCATCAACGAACAAAAATTTAAAGTGGCCCAAGCGCTTAGCAACGCCTTGATCAACAATTCGCCTGAAGTAAAGCAGGTGGTCGATCAACTCAAAAAGTTGCAGCAGGAAAACGTGGCGCTCAAACAGAAAATCGCGGGCGGAACAACCCCCCAACCGGCCGCGGCACCGCAACCCGCCCGTGTTCAAGAAAAACCGGTTGAGGAAACGGCCCCGAAAAGCACACCGGCCGCCGCGCCCCAACCAGCGGAACATCAGATCTACCATGTTGTTTCCGGCGACACGCTCTCAAAGATTTCCTCCAAATTCTACGGCGACTCCGGGAAATGGGACACCATCTACCAAGCCAACCAGGACCGGATGAAGAGTCCCCGCGACTTGCGGATTGGCCAAATGATCGTGATCCCGCAACTGGATAACTAACACCCCAGCCACCCATGCCTGCACGCCGCGCCATCATGAAGTTTCCCACCACATGGGGAGAGATCATGGTTGAGTTGGAGGGGGCCAAGGTCGTGGCATGCAAGTTGCCGTACCACAACACAACACCCCGGCGGGCCTTTGAACTTAAGGCATCCGGAAACGATCCGGTCTCGCAGTTCATGGGGACGGTCTTTGCCGGCCGCACATCAAACGTTCCCGCCTTGGGAAAACTAGCAGGCACCGACTTCCAGTAACAAATCGGGAAAGCCATCTCCCGCATAAAACCGGGCACGACCCAGAGCTATGCGGAACTGGCCTTTGAAGCGGGAAGCATGCCTGCCGTGCGGCCGGTGCGGCCTGCGGCACGAACCCCGTCCCCCTGTTCATCCCCTGCCGCCGGGTGGTGGGTGCCCATGGCCGGCTGGGCTGTTTTTCCGCCGGGCTGGCATGGAAAAAACTGCTCCTCGAGCGCGAGGGCGATCCATGATTATTAAATACCCAGCAGGCTTGCATCCCCAAGATCTCTAGGCTAGTAAAGAACTCGTAAAGAGTGTAACCATAGGGAATATAAACATGTCGCATTTCAAAGAGAATATAACGGCCGAATCACTCGCGGAACGCGCTCTATTCCACCTGAAATACAGCCGCGGCAAGGATCTGGCGGCCGCAACCGATTTCGATAAAATGTCCTGCTTTTCCCACGCGGTGCGCGACATGGCGGTGGATGGGTTTATCGCCACGCAGCGCACCTATCTCGAACAGGATGTGCGGCGGGTCAACTATCTCTCCATGGAATACCTCATCGGCAAAATGCTCGAAAACAACATGCATGCCCTCGGGATTGTCGAGACGGCCGCCGAAGCCCTCAAAACACTCGACATCGATCTGGAGGAAGTGCTCAAGCACGACATCGAAGCCGGGTTGGGCAATGGCGGCCTCGGCCGGTTGGCGGCCTGTTATCTCGACTCGCTGGCCACCAAGGAACTGCCGGCTTATGGCTACGGCATCCGCTATGAACACGGCATCTTCCGCCAGGAGTTCGACAACGGCTGGCAGCGGGAACAGCCCGATGAATGGCTGGCGCGGGGCTATCCCTGGGAACTGATTCGTCCGGAATACACCTTGCCCGTCTGCGTCTATGGCCGCGTGAAGAAAAACTTTGTTCCGGGCCGCGGTGCCGAAGACGTTTGGGAAGACTGGCAGATGTTCGAAGCGGTCCCCTACGATGTGCCGATCATTGGCTACGGGGTCAATACCGTCAACATGCTGCGCCTCTGGAAATCCCAGCCGGCCGAAGGCTTCCGGCTCGATATCTTCAACCAGGGCGACTACGTTCGGGCGGTGGAAGAAAAGAACTGGGCGGAAAATGTCACCAAGGTGCTCTATCCGTCCGACTACACCTATGCCGGCAAGGAACTCCGCCTGATCCAGGAATATTTCCTGGCCTCCTGTTCCGTGCGCGACATCATTCGGCGCTACAAGAAAACCCAAAAAGACTTCACCCAGTTCGCGGCCAAGAACGTGATCCAGCTCAACGACACCCACCCGACCTTGGCGGTGGTCGAACTCATGCGGGTCCTGCACGACGAAGAAAAGATACCGTGGGACACGTCCTGGGAGATCACCACCAGCACCTTTTGCTACACCAACCACACCTTGCTGGCCGAAGCCCTCGAAACCTGGACGGTCGACCTGCTCCAGCGCGTCTTGCCGCGCCACATGCAGATCATCTTCGAAATCAACCACCGCTTTCTCCAGAAAGTGGAAATCAACTTTCCCGGCAACGGACCGCTCATGCGCAAGGTTTCGCTCATCGAGGAGGGTTCGCACAAGCAGGTGCGCATGGCCAACCTCTGCGTGGTGGCCAGCAGCAAGGTCAACGGCGTGTCCGCGCTGCACTCGGAGTTGCTGCGCACCAACACCATGCCGGAACTCGACAGGGTCTATCCCGGCAAATTCTGCAACGTGACCAATGGCATCACGCATCGCCGCTGGCTGCTGAAGTCCAACCCCAAACTCACCGACCTGATTACCGAAAAAATCGGCGAGGAGTGGAAGAAGGATCTGAGCTTGATCAAGCAGTTCGAGGATTTTGCGAAGCGCAAAGCGGTGCAGAAGACGTTCATGGAAATCAAAAAAGAAAACAAGCAGGCGCTGTGCGAGACCATCCTCGAACTCACCGGCGAACGCGTCAGTCCCGACTCCATCTTCGACGTGCAGATCAAACGCTTGCACATGTACAAGCGCCAGTTGCTCAAGGCCATGCACATCATCCACCTCTACCAGAAGATCAAGGCCAACCCGAAGGTCCACGTTCAGCCGCGCACGTTTATCTTTGCGGCCAAGGCGGCGCCGGCCTACCAGATCGCCAAATCCGTGATCAAGCTCATCAACAGCATGGCCGAGGTCATCAACCACGATATCGACGTGGCGGGACGCCTCAAGGTGATCTTCCTGCCGGACTACAATGTTTCGCTGGCCGAGAAGATCATTCCAGCCGCGGATATTTCCGAGCAGATTTCCACCGCAGGGCTGGAAGCGTCCGGCACCGGCAACATGAAGCTGTCGCTCAATGGCGCGCTGACGGTCGGAACCTGGGATGGCGCAAACATCGAGATTGCCCAGCATGTGGGGGAAGACAACATCTTCATCTTCGGGCACCGTACCGAAGACCTCGAAAAACTGCGGCGGAAGGGCTACAACCCGTGGTCGTACATGGATAAATCGGCTGATCTGCAGAACGTGCTCGAAGCGATTCGCGACAACGCCTTCGATCCTTCCCAGCCCGACCTGTTCAAGGACATCTACAACGACATCACCGAACATGGCGACTTTTACTTCTATCTCGCCGACTACGAGCCCTACATCAAATGCAATGAAGATGTCGACAAGCTGTATGCCAAGCCGGCGAAATGGGCTGAAAAGGCCATCCTCAACGTCGCGCGCATGGGTTGGTTCTCGTCCGACCGCTCCATCCAGGACTACTGCGACGACATCTGGCACCTCGAACGCACGCCGGTCGAACTGGGCAAAGACTTCGTCTAGTCGTCAACGGTCCATCAATCGTTCAGCCAAGGTGGTGGTCCGCTCGCGCGATTCAGCGCGGGAGATCGCTAGGCTGAGCGCTTTTTTTGTGCCCAGCACGATCACCAGCTTCTTGGCGCGGGTGATGGCGGTGTAGATCAGGCTGCGCTGCAGCAGGATAAAATGCTGGGTGTGCAGCGGGATGACAACGCACGGGTATTCGCTTCCCTGGCTTTTGTGGATGGTGATGGCGTACGACAACACCAATTCGTCCAGTTCCCGGAAATCATACACCACCTTGCGCCCCTCGAAATCAACCGTCATTTCCGAGAGTTCGCTGTCGATCCGCTTAATCCGGCCGATGTCGCCGTTGTAGACATCCTTGTCGTAGTCGTTCTCGGTTTGCATCACCTTGTCGCCGACGCGATAGACGTCCCCGAAGCGCTCCACCTCTTCGCCGCGCGGGTTGAGCAGCTGTTGCAAAACCTGATTCAGGTTCCGCGCCCCCAGCGCCCCCTTTTGCATGGGCGTCAGAACCTGGATTTCATCCAGCGGGTCAAAGTGGAACTTTTTCGGGATCGATTGCTGGATCAGCTTGCCGACAAGCTTGACCGCCTTTTCCGGATCGTCGGCCTCGACGAAATAGCAATCGCTCGTTTCCGCCCCTTCCGGAAATTCCGGCATCTGGCCCTGGTTGATCTTGTGGGCATTGGTGATGATCCGGCTGGTCGCGGCCTGGCGGAACACCTCGTCCAAGTGCGCCACCGGAATGCTCTTCGAGAGGATGATATCCTGCAAGACCCGGCCCGGCCCAACGGATGGAAGCTGGTCGGCATCGCCAACGATGATCAGCGCCGCGTGCATGGGAATGGCATCGACCAGTTGCGCCGCCAGCACCACATCCACCATGCTGGACTCGTCGACAATCAAAACATCGCATTCCAGCGGATTGTCGCCCCGGTGGATAAAACCGCCCGTGCCGGGGTTGTATTGAAGCAGCCGATGAATCGTCTTGGCCTCCATGCCGGTGGATTCCGCCATGCGCTTGGCGGCCCGGCCGGTTGGTGCGCACAGCGCCACGCGCAGCTTTTTCGCCTTCAGCACCATCAGCACCGAATTCACCAGTGTGGTCTTGCCCACGCCCGGACCGCCCGTGATGACCATCACCTTCGCCGCCACCGCCAGTGCCAGCGCGGCCCGCTGGGCGCGGGCCAGCTCGATACCGCTCTTGCGCTGCACCCAAGCCAAGGCCTTGTCGATATCGATCGCCGGGCACGGGTGCTTGCCGCGCTTCAATTCCAGCATCTTTCTAGCGAGGTTGATTTCCGCAAAGAAGAGTTTGGGCAAATAAATCAAATCCTGCCCCTGCGCATTCGCCCGTTGGATCAGCCGCTCGTTGTCCAGGGAATAAGCCAGCGCGTGCTCGATAATGTCCAGATCGATTTGCAGCAGCTCGGCCGTTCGCGACAGCAGGTCGTTGCGGACATAGGCGCAATGCCCGCTGGCCGTCAATTCCCCCAGCATGTATTCCAGCCCCGCCCGGGCGCGCAGGTCGGATTCCTGCGCAATGCCCAGCCGCATCGCAACCTGGTCGGCAGTCATGAAACCAATGCCGCGGATATCGCGCGCGAGGCAATAGGGATCGCGTTGCACGATTTCAATGGCTTTTTCGCCATAGAGTTTATGGATGCGGAACGCGCGGGTGGTGCTGATGCCATGGCTGAACAGGAACGCCATGATTTGCCGCACGCTCTTTTGTTCATCCCACGCCTGCTTGATGCGCTCCTTGCGGAGCTGGCCGATGCCCTCGACCTTCAACAGCTTGCCGGATGAGTTTTCGATGACGTCGAACACATCGCGCCCAAACGTCTTCACCAGCCGCGCGGCATATTCCTTGCCGATGCCCTTGATCAACCCCGAAGCCAGATACTTTTCAATGCCCTCGAGCGTTTCGGGTTTCGACGCGCGCATGTGCTCGGCTTTGAACTGGCGCCCGTGGCGCGGATCCATCAACCATTCTCCATCGGCCGCCACCCATTCGCCGGCGTTGATGGAGGCGGCGGTCCCCGTAACGGTGACCAAATCCTTATGGCCGCGAACCTTCAGCCGCAAAACAGAAAAGCCGTTTTCCTCGTTACGGAAAACGACCCGCTCAACCTGTCCGTCGAGCTTGGCTGGAATGGTCTTGGGTTCGGCCATGCTTAGTATTTCTTCTCGTATTCGCCGTGGCCGAGTTTCTCCAGCTTGGTGAACCCCGCGTTCTTGGCGCGCTGGTCCAGACCGGATTGCGAACCGCCAATGCTGGGCGACGAAATCTGCCGGTGCCCGGCCTGGCCGCAGGCCGGGCAGGTCGCAAGGGCTTCCGCGTCCATCGCCTCGATATGCTCAAACGCCGGCCGGCACTGGGCGCAGGCTTTCGCAGGATCGACGGCAATATATTCACGAATAGGCATAACGGCCTCCTTCTGAAGGGTTGTATTATTTCTACCACGAAACCGCGGCATTGAAAAGCGCACGGTTGCGCCGAACAGGCCGGTGCCCATGCGGCGGTTCCCCATCAGAATTCTCCCAACAGCTTGATCTCCCGCATCAATTCAAAGCCAAATTTTTCCCGGACCGCCGAAATCATTTTTTCGCTGAGCTCGAAAACATCGCGGGCCGTTGCATCCGCGTCGGCAATAATGATATTCGCATGTTTTTCATACAAGTGGGCGCCGCCCACCTGCAGCTCTTTGGCGCCCGCCTCTTCGAGGAACCAGCCAGCGGCCTGCCGGCGTTCGGCCGCCGAAGTGGGCTCGATGTTCCGGAAAACGCTGCCGGCGCAGGGCATGGTGCGCCAATCGGGATGCTTGCTGCGGCGCAGGTCGAGAATGCGCGCGCGTTCCATTTGCATGGTAGCGACATCGGCCGGCTCGAGGTTCAACAAGGCACTCAGAACAATGCCGCCGGTCTGCTTGAGGATCGAGGTCCGGTAGTCAAAAGCCAGTTCAGCACCGGAAAGTTCATGCTGCCGCCCGGTGGCATCCAGCAACAGGACTGACTCGACCACATCGCCAATCTGCCGACCGAAGGCCCCGGCGTTGCCGGCAATGGCCCCGCCGACGGTTCCCGGAATCCCACTGCAATAGGAGACATCGCCAATGCCCTGCTCAATCGTCAGTCGCGCAAGGTCGTCCAGCAAGGTATGGCCGGACACGCGAACCGAACCGCCATCCACCACCACATCCGGCCCGCGGTCCGCGCAAAACCGCAGGATGACATCGGACAGCCCGCGATCCGACACCAATAAGTTGGAGCCTTGGCCGATGACCAGATACCCGACGCCGGCGGCATGTAGAATCGATGCGGTTTCGGTCAGGGTTTCCGCATTGGCACAATCGATCAAGGCCGGGCAGGTTCCGCCGAGCTGAAACGTGGTATAGTCCCGCAACGGGGCTTGTTGAACAATAGCTGCCGATTCCGGCAGGCGACTTAGAAGGCTCTCTTCGATCATGGTTTCTTTCGCAAAATTCTCGCCATGCTAATCGCCCACTGGTTAATTTCCAAGCATGGACACAGCGAATTGACGAAAGACACCTATGATTCAGGAAATTACCTCAGCCCACAATCCGCAGATCAAGGAACTGCGGGCCCTCGCCACCTCCAAGAAGGCGCGGCAGCAAAACGGCACCTTCATCGTCGAAGGCTGGCGCGGCCTCGACACCCTGCTCACATTCGAGAGCGGGAACTACACCCTGGAAAAGCTGGTGGTTACTTCCGATTGGAAGAGCGACCCAAGACTGCCGGCGGACATCGATACCCTCGTACTGTCCGATCCCCTTTTCGGAAAAATATCCGACGTGCAGAATGCCCAGGGCATCCTGGGCGTCGTTCGGCACAGTCCGGTTCCATTTGAAATCCAACCGGAATCCGGAAACTATCTTCTGCTCGACGCCATCCGCGACCCCGGGAACCTCGGCACCCTCATCCGCTCGGCCGTGGGCGCGGGATTCGACGGCGTCCTGCTCTACAACGACTGCGTCGATCCCTTCAATCCCAAGGTCATCCGCTCCACCATGGGCACGTTTGCCTTCATCAGCATTTGGAACGTTGCGCCCGAGCATCTCAACGACCTCAAGGCAGCCGGATACGAATTTGCCGTCACCACCGGCCGCGAAGGGGCAAACCTCTACGAGACCGCCTTCGGAAACAAAATGGTGCTGGTGATCGGCTCCGAGGCCCACGGCGTATCCGACGCGCTGATGAAACAGGCGGATAAGAAAATAACGATCCCGCTGAAACAGGAATGCGAATCGCTCAACGCCGCCATCGCCGGCAGCATCTGCATGTTCCAGCTCAGCCGCAACTCCGCATAACCTCCACCCCCAATTCTGCGGAAGCCCTTCTTTTTTATTTTTTTAGTCCCCCTCTCGAGTACACTCAGCCTGATTTATGGAACTCTTCAACGGCCAATCAGAAGCGCCCCAGCCTAAAGCCGGCGCCGGTACCGCGCCTTTGGCGGCCCGCATGCGGCCGCAGGAGCTGGATCAAATGATCGGGCAGGATCATATCCTGGGGGCCGACAAACTGCTGCGCCGCGCCATCGAGGCCGACCGCATCAGCAGCATTATTCTCTACGGTCCACCGGGCTGTGGTAAAACAACGCTGGCCGAAGTGATTGCCAAAACCACCGATCGGCGCTTTGAGCGCACCAGCGGGGTGCTGGCCAACGTCGCGATTCTCCGCAAACTCCTCGAAGCGGCCCGCCACTGGAAAAAAATGAATGGGCGGGAGACCATTCTGTTCATCGATGAAATCCACCGCTTCAACAAGGCCCAGCAGGACGTCCTGCTCCCCTACGTGGAAGAGGGCGACATCACTCTGATTGGAGCCACCACCCACAATCCCTTTTTCTTCATCAACACCCCGCTAAACTCCCGCTCCCAGATCTTCCAGCTCAACCCATTGGACGAAGCATCGATCATCAAGGTATTATCCCGTGCCCTGGCAGCGCAGACGGGGCTGAACGGACTGGTAACGGCCACGGATGACGGGCTTAAGCATTTGGCGGCCGTGTGCGAAGGCGATGCCCGGCGCGCGTTGAACGCCCTCGAAATCGCCGCCCTCACCACGCCGCCGGCCGAAAACGGGATTGTTCATTTAACCAAGCATGAAATCGAGGAGTCGGTTCAAAAGAAAGCCGTGGTCTATGACCACGACGAAGACGAACACTATGACACCATCTCGGCCTTCATCAAAAGCGTTCGCGGATCGGATCCCAATGCCGCGGTCTACTGGCTGGCCAAGATGCTGTATGCCGGCGAAGACCCGCGCTTTCTCGCGCGCCGCCTGATCATTCTCGCCTCCGAGGACATTGGCAATGCCGACCCGCGCGGACTGACGCTGGCGGTTTCGGCCATGCAGGCGGTCGAGTTCATCGGCATGCCCGAAGCGCGCATCACCCTCTCGCAGGCCACCACCTATCTGGCCTGCGCACCGAAGAGCAACGCCGCCTACCTCGCAATCAATGCGGCGCTGGGCGACATCAAAAATGGCCGCACCCTGCCCGTCCCGAAACACCTGCGCGACGCGCATTATAAAGGGGCCAAGGATCTCGGGCACGAGGGCTATCAATATGCCCACGACGGCACGGATCATTTTATCGACCAGGAATATGCCCCGACCGACAAAATCTACTACGCCCCCACCAATCAAGGCTATGAAGGGACCATTCGGAAACGAATTGAGCATTGGAACAGCCTAAGGGGGGGAAAGAAGTGATCTCGAAAAACCAGTTGCGCCGCGAGATCGCCGAAAAACGCAACGCGCTAGAGCGGGACTGGCTGGAACAGGCCAGTGCCAAAGTGGTTAAAAACCTGATCTCCACGAGCACATTTCAAGCAGCGCAGACCGTCGCCCTCTACATGGCGACCGGCGGCGAGATCGATCTCGCCGCGTTGTTCCAGATCTGTTGGACGTCCGCCAAGCGCACCTGCATCCCGGTCTATGACAGCGCCGACCGAGGCTACCACATGGCGGAAGTCACCCGCCAAACCCAATTTTCCGCCGGACCGTATGGGATTCGCGAACCGGTCGATCCGGCGCTGGTGCCCTTAAGCGACATCGATCTGATCATGGTTCCCGGCGTTGCCTTCGAGCGCCGCGGCGGCCACCGGCTCGGCCGCGGCGGCGGATACTATGACCGGATGCTCGAAAAATTTCAGGGTGTTGCGGCGGCGGTGGCCTTTGATTTCCAGATCGTCCCGACGATCCCCTTCGAATCCCACGACCAACCCGTGGACCTGATCGTGACCCACACGGAAATCGTCAATGTTCACAACGAACGTTAGACAAAAAACCATTATTACAGTATATAACTGGTTTCAAAGATAAAGGGGTCATTCCGCCCAGATAAGTTACTGTCCGGTATACTGGGGCTTTCTACGGGGAACGGCCTTACATGAAAAGGAGGCCACCGTGGAAGAAATGTTTACCGGGCAAATGATGATCATTAATATTGGCTTTATTATTCTTGGATTCTTTTTCCATGCCTATATCACCAAAACCAACGCCGTAGCGGCCAGCAAGCAGAGCAAATCCATTCTGGGCGAAGCCCGGAAGGAGGCCGATGTGATCCGCCGCGAAGCCAAGGTCCAGGCCAAGGATGCCGTTCTGCGCGCGCGCGAAAAGTCCGAACTGGATGTCACCGTGCAGCGCAAGGATATCCTGGATCTGGAAAAACGCGTGGTCGCGCGCGAAAAAAACCTGTCCGGCAAACTGGAGATGCTCAGCAACAAGGAGCTTCAACTGACCGGCCGCCTGACCGAGATCCACGATCAGAAAGACGCCCTGAAAGAAGAGCAAAACAAACTCGCCGGGCTGATCAACGAAGAAACCCGGCGAATCGAAGAAACCGCCAACCTCTCCAAGGCCGATGCCCGCAACTCCATCATGAAACGCATGGAGACCGAACTGACCGCCGAAGCGGGCGGACTGATCCGGCATATTCAGCGCGACGTAAAGCTCGATGCGGAAAGGAAAGCGAGGGAAATCATCGCCATTGCCATCCAGCGCTACGCCGCGGATACGGTCTGCGACCTCACAACCAGTACGGTTTCGCTCGAAAGCGACGACCTCAAGGGGCGCATTATTGGACGGGAAGGCCGGAATATAAAATCATTTGAGGCCGTAACCGGCGTCAACGTTTTGATTGATGAAACCCCGGAGGTCGTCGTGCTCTCGTGCTTCGACCCCATTCGCCGCGAGGTGGCGCGCGTTGCCCTCGGCCGGCTGATCGAAGATGGCCGCATCCACCCGGCCCGCATCGAAGAGACCGTTGAAAAAGTGCGCGCGGAAATCGATGTCAGCATCCGCAGTGCCGGAGAAGAAGCCCTCTTCGGCCTCGGGATAACGGGGGTCGCGCCGGAGCTCGTACAGGTTCTCGGCAAACTGAAGTTCCGCACAAGCTATCGGCAAAACGTGCTGGATCATTCCGTGGAAGCCGCCCACCTCATGGCCATGATGGCCGCGGAAATGGGGCTGGATCCAAAAATCGCCAAGCGGTGCGGAATCTTCCATGACATCGGCAAAGCCCTCGACCACGAAGTGGAAGGAGGCCATGCCGACATTGGCGCCAAACTCCTGCGCAAACATGGTGAAGAACAGATCGTCTACGAAGCCGTCGGCTCCCAGCACGAAGGCATGGAAAACCAAAGTGCCTACGGCATGCTGTGCGATGCCGCCGATGCCATTACCGCCGCGCGGCCGGGCGCCCGCATGGAAACCACCGACCTCTACCTGCAACGGCTCGAGAAGATCGAACAGATCTGCAACCATTATGCTGGCGTGAAAAGCAGCTATGCCGTACAGGCGGGACGCGAAATCCGCATCATGGTCGAACCCGAAAAGCTCAACGACCACGGCGCCCAGTTCCTGGCGCGCAACATCGCCAAGCAAATCGGCCAGGAAGTCAAGATCCCCGGCACGGTCCGCGTAACGGTGATCCGAGAAACCCGCTGCGTGGAATACGTGAAATAGAAAGGGCTTTAATGAATCAGGTCGTTGAGCTGAAGCATCCCTTGGTGAGCCACCACCTGTCGTCGTTGCGCGACCGGCAGACGCCCCCCGCTATCTTCCGGGATCAGGTTCGCCGCCTGTCCCTTTTGCTGACCTATGAAGCAACCGCCACATTGCCCGTGCGCAGCGTTGAAGTGGAAACCCCGTTGCAACAAACCACCGGCCAGGAACTGGCGTGCCGGCTGGGGCTGGTCCCGATCCTGCGGGCCGGCCTCGGCATGGCCGATGCCATACACGACCTGATCCCGCAGGCCGAAGTTTGGCATCTCGGATTCTACCGCGATGAAGCCACGCACCAGCCCGTGGAATATTATCAAAAAATTTCCGATGCCCCGCCGGACATCGCGTTCATTCTCGATCCCATGCTGGCCACGGGAGGGTCGGCCAGCGAAGGCATCAATAGGGTCAAGAAATGGGGCGTGAAACAAGTGGCGATGCTATGCATCATCGCTGCGCCGGAAGGGATTGAAAAAGTGTCCACCGCCCACCCCGATGTCCATATTTTCACCTGCGCCATCGACGACCACCTGAACGAAAACGCCTACATCGTTCCGGGTCTCGGCGATGCCGGCGACCGAAGTTTCAATACCCTGTAAAAAACCCAACATAAGGAGTAGTTATCATGAAAACAGCAGCTAAATATCTGACCGTCATGGTCTTGTTTGCCACGGCGGCAACGGCATCGGTCCGGGCGCACTGCCAGGTGCCCTGCGGAATCTACGACGATGAAATGCGCATCCACATGATGGAAGAGCACGTCACCACCATCGAGAAAGCCATGAAGCAGATCGAGACCGGTCCCAACCAGAACCAAACCGTGCGCTGGGTGATGAACAAGGAGAAGCATGCCGACGAACTGGATCGGATCGTCACCTACTACTTCCTCACGCAACGCATCAAGCCCGGCATGGATCACTATGAGGAAAACCTGAAGGCCCTGCACGGCATCCTCGTCTATTCCATGAAGAGCAAGCAGACGACCGATCTGGCCAACGTGGAAAAGCTCAAAGAGCAGATCCACTCATTTGCACACATCTATCTGGGCGAAAAGCATCAGCATTAGCCGAACGTAGCCGGAGCGTCCTACCACCAAAGCCGGTAGGACGCGTCCAACGGAAAGGCATTCTCGATGTGGCGGATTTCCGGCGGCGCACCGCCGGGTTCGCCCACCACTTCAACGACATCAAACCGGATATATTCCGGTTTGATTTTTTTATGCTTCAGATAGGTGACGGCCGCCCGGGAAAGATGCTGGCGCTTCTTCGGGCCGACGGCCGAAAAGGGGCGCCCAAAGTTTTCATTCTTCCGCGTTTTGACTTCGATGAAAACCAGAACCTTTTCGTGCGCGGCAATGATGTCCAATTCATCGCGCGGCCCGACCCGCACGCGCTGGCCCATGATTCTATAGCGCTTCTTCCGGAGGAATTGGACGGCCCGCCGTTCGCCCCACCGGCCGGTCTGCAGGTGCTTCGGTTCAGCCACCCGACCGAACCATCTCTTAATCCACCTTGGCATCGTTCGAGAGGATCGATTCATAGAGCGCGATGTAGTCTTTCGCCATGTGCACCACGGAAAAATCCTGCTTCATGGCGCGCTTCATCAGCGCGGTCCACTTGGTTTTGTGGCGGAACAGTTTCAGCGCCCGGTCGATGCATTGCGTAAACATGCCGACCGAATAGCCATGGAACTTGAAACCCGTTCCGCCCTTTTCATTCATGTCCACGACGGAATCCTCCAACCCGCCGACGGCATGGACGAGCGGAATGGTGCCATAGCGCAGGCTGTAGAGCTGGTTCTGGCCGCAGGGTTCGAATTCGGAAGGCATCAGGAAGAGATCCGCGCCCGCCTCGATCTGATGGGACCGCTCGCGCGAAAACTCGATCCACGAACAAACCTGAGCCGGATGTTTGGCCGCCCACTCGCGACAGGCTTCCTCAAAGTAGGTATCGCCCGTCCCGAGAATCACCAATTGTGCCCCGGCCGCAACCATGTGCTCAATGGATTCCAAGAGCAGGTCGATCCCTTTTTGCGGCACCAGCCGGCTGATCACTCCAAGCACCGGAACCTTTGAATCGGGCTCGAAGCCCGCGGCGGTCTGCAAGGCCCGCTTGCAGACGGCCTTGCCGGCAAGGTCGTCCGCAGAATACGAGCGGGCGATATAGGCGTCGGTTTCGGGGTTCCAGCGGGTATAGTCGATCCCGTTGAGAATGCCATGCAGCACGTTGTTGCGCTCGCGCAGTACGCCTTCCAGCTTGCCGCCAAAGCGCCGCGTCTGGATCTCCTTGGCATAGGTTGGGCTCACCGCGTTGATGGCCGTGGCGCGAACCAGCCCGCCCTTCAACGCGTTGATCTCACCATAGAATTCGAGCGTATGCATCGTGTAGCACCGGTCCGGCAGCGAGGTCATATAAAACTTTTCCGACGGCGCCCACCCCTGATGCGCCAGGTTGTGGATCGTACAAAGCGTCCGTTCCGTTCCGGCGCGTAAATGGCCATCAATCCCGTAGTGAAGCAGCATCGGCAGCAGCGCGGTCTGCCAATCGTTGCAATGCACCAGATCGGGCTGCAGATCCCACTCGTCAATCAATTTGACAATGCACTTCTGGAAAAACAGGAAGCGCTCGAAGTTATCCCCGTATCCATGGTCGCCCGAACCATAGATGCCATGCCGTTCGAAGAATTCCTCGCTCTGGATAAAGTAGGTCCGGACCCCCTCGAACTCCTGCATCCAAACCGTCCCCACATACCAGGCATGGCCGAGCGGAATATGAAGCTTGATGTCGCACGGTTCCAACCGGTACTTTGCCCGGTCGATCCGCTGATAGAGCGGCATGATGCGAATCACCTCCACCCCTTGCCGGGTCAACGCCTTCGGCAAGGACGCCGCAACATCTCCTAGACCACCCGTGGAGGCAAATGGTACTATTTCGCTACTTGCAAACACTATCTTCATGGTTAGCTAACTATATGGGAACATCAGATGAGCTTCGAGAAACAACTATTACAATTTATGGCCTCGGCGCAATACCGCCCCATGAAGCAGCACGAACTGGCACACGCCCTCCATGTTGAAACGAAAGGACAGCGGGCCGAGTTTCGGCATGAGCTCTATGCGCTGGCGGACGCCGACAAGATCGTAAAACTCCGCAAGAACCGCTGGGCCCTGCCCGACGCCCGAAACGAAGTCGTCGGAATCCTCAAAATGATGGCGAACGGCGGCGCCATCTTTCTCCCGGAGCAGGAAGGCGAATCCGAATTCTACATTGCCGAAAGAAACACCGGCGTGGCCCTGCCCAACGACAAGGTCGTCATTGAAGTATTCCATTCCGAATATGCTGCCCGCCAGCGGGAGCGCCGCGGCCAAAAAGACCTGCGCGCCGAAGGCCGCGTGACCAAGGTGCTCGAACGCGCCTCCCGCCAAACGGTGGGACTGCTTCGCCACACCCCCTACTATTCCTACGTGATCCCCGATGCCGCCGGCTTCCAGCCGGAGGTGCGCATCGACGACACCAAAAACATCCCGAAAAACCACAAGGTTCTCGTGGAGCTCAACGAGTGGATCGATCCCTTTAAGCCGTTGACCGGCTCCATTCTGGAAGACCTTGGCGATCGCTCCCAGCCGGGCGTGGATGTGGACAGCCTACTGCGCGAAGCGGGCATCCGGGAAGAATTCCCCCAAGAAGTGATTCGCGAGGCGGAAAAACTGTCCGGCGAGATTTTAGTCGAACAGCTCGCCGGCCGCCGCGACCTGCGCGAGGCCGTAACGTTCACCATCGACCCCGAAACCGCCAAGGACTACGACGATGCGGTATCCCTCGAACCCCACCCCGCCGGCGGCTGGCTACTGGGGGTGCATATTGCCGATGTTTCCACCTTCGTGCGGCCCGGCACGCTGATCGATCAGGAAGCCTTTCATCGCGGCAACAGCATTTATCTCGTCGACCGCGCCGTTATGATGCTCCCGCGCGAACTGACCACCAAGGTCTGCAGCTTGAATCCGCTGAACGACCATCTGACGCACTCGGTCGAACTGCACCTGAGCGCCGACGGAAACATTCTCGGCTATGAAACCTTTCCATCGATCATTCATTCGAAAGCGCGGCTGACCTATTCGCAGGTGCAGCTGTTCATCGACGACAAAGCCGACCACGGCATACCCGAGCGGATTGTTCAACGACTGGAAAACCTGTGGCCGCTGGTTCGTAAAGTTCGGGCCCTTCGGGTTGCTAATGGATCGGTCGAAATCAACACCCCCGAAATCGAGATCAAACTCAACAAACAAGGCAAAGTCGAAAAGATGATGCCGCGGTCGGAATCCAAGGAAGCCTATCAGCTGATTGAAGACTGCATGCTCTTGGCCAACCGGGCCGTGGCCGAAACCCTGATTGCCTCCGAACACCCTTCGATCTACCGCATCCATGACGAGCCCGACGATGAGCAGTGGGCCGCCATGGGCATGGAGCTGCAGGCCCTCGGCATCCCGAAGCTTCCGCAAACCCGGACCGAGATCAACGAAGCCATCAAACTGGCCCAGGGCACCGCCACGGAATATACGGCCAACCTGGCCATCCTGCGCAATTTCAAGCGGGCGGAGTATGCCGCCACCCAGATCGGGCATTTCGGGCTCGCCTTCGATGACTACACGCACTTCACCTCCCCGATCCGCCGCTACCCCGATCTGCTGGTTCACCGCTTGCTCAAAGCGGTTGAAAAGGGCGAACAGCTCCCCATCTCCGGCGACCAGATCGACGACATTGCAAAACACTGCAACGACACCGAGAAAAAAGCCGACGAGCTTGAAAAGAAGAGCATTAATAAAAAGCGGATGGACTACTATGCCGAAATGATGAACGCCCCCGAGCCCGTAAAGTTGAAGGGCTACATCATTTCCATTAAGGGAAGAGGCATGATTGTTGAACTGCCCGACTCGCTTCAGCGCGGCATGATCACCTTCGCGTCCATCTCATCCGACTGGCTGGAAGCCAACGAGGAGATGACGCAGGTTCGGACGCGTAGCGGAAAGGTTCGATACACCATCGGCCAGGAAGTGGAAGTGGTCCTTACCAAGGTGGATACGGCCCGCGGTTTCATCGACTTTATGTTGGCCGACCAGGTTGCCGCGCCGCGCCGGCGCGAACGAAAGAGCCGGATCCAGCCCGACCTTTCAACGGGCAAGCCGCGCCATCGGGGCAAACCAAGGCGGGGGCGGTAAAGGGATCAACCGGTTAGCCGGTCTCTTCCAACTCGGATTCCTTTCTCGCCCATTTAAACTGATAGGCCAAGGAACAGGAATTCCGAAACGGGCAGATAGAACCACAATATTCATGCCGCCATTCTTCCGCCTGTGCGGAGAAGTCCTGCATAATGAAATCGCGCTCGGCGCTCTCCCAGTCGATGCAGTTACTGCCCAGTTCCCGCGTTAAGTGCTGACGGTGTTCTTCGACCGCCGCCCGGTACCTCTTGACCTGCCAGTTTTTCAGGTTCTGGAAGTTGACACATGCAACCGCTCTAGGTTGCCGGAAAGACGTCCGCCTTCCGCCAACTCCTCTAGTGAACTTTGATCTTCAGTCTTCATGTCTAGCTCCTGCAATGCGTTAAATAAAAGCATTTAATCTGCCAAAAAATGCACCCCGAAATACCGGCGCTATTGAACCACCGGGAGGTCCGGGAATTATGCTTGCTAAATTTCTAAGAAGGGATATATAAACCTGTTAGGGGGCAACAGCAAGGAGATCAGCAATGACAGCTCAAATGGTAAAAAGTTATCTGGACGACCATCATGTCCAGTACACGACCATCACCCACTCACCAGCCTTTACCGCCCAGGAAATTGCGCATAATGCGCATGTGCCGGGCAATGAGCTGGCCAAAACGGTCATGGTCAAACTCGACGGCAAAATCGTGGAAGCGGTTTTACCCGCCTCCCAGCAGGTCGACCTGGAACTCTTCAGGACCACAACGGGAGCCCAAGAAGCGGAATTGGCGACGGAAGCCGAATTCGACTATTTCTTCCGCGACTGTGAAGTCGGTGCCATGCCACCCTGTGGAAATCTCTATGGAATGGATGTATTTATTTCCCCCAGCCTCAGCAAGGGCCGGGAGATTGCTTTTACGGCGGGATCCCATTCGGAGCTAATCTGCATGCTGTACAAGGACTTTGAACAACTCGTACATCCAACCACGGTAGAACTCTCGATGCAATGAGCGACGGGATTGATTAAGCGACTGACGAAGTACGTCATGTAAACAGCGAGGGGAAGAGCTGTTATATAAACGTACGTTGTTCCAGCGGTTCGTTGGCCTGTGAGGTCGGAAGCGATGTAGCGCTTTGGCCGACGACCGGGCCGGCAGACTGGGTTCCAAAGCGTGGAATGGGTTGGCTCTGGATCCCGGCGGTCTTGGTGTTCCGGGCGGTTTTTATTTTTCAGCCGACTCCCTCAGGTGAAGCCGCAACTCCGGCGCCCATTTCGAATTGTTGGAGCTGATGCGGTACAGGCCATTCCCGGCGTTGCCCCACAACCCCAGCGTAAGGGTTGGATGATCGGACTTCCGAATACGTTCCAGCAGGGCCAGATCATTGATTGGTACGCGAACCCAGCGGTTATTTTCCCAGCGCAATCCAATTAGAGCCGTAATGGGTTTCAGCCACACCCCCGCATCTCCAAGACTCGAAACCGGCTGGCCGGAAGCAGACTCCCACGGCTTGTCCGGAAACGAATTGAAGGCATAGCACGATTCGCCCGGCCGGGCGTTTTGCCCCTGCAGACCCAAGTTGCCCGAGCCTTCCTTCCAGCTGTGGTTGTTGTCCGTGCTGACCATCGGCGCAACAATCATATTGACCCCCTCCGCCTTATCGTCTTGTTGCCGAAAACGGAATTCCGCGCTGATGATTTCATTCGTCACAGCCGACAGGTCGAAAGCGATGAGCGAGCGAATATTCTCCGCGGGCGCAATGATCAAATATTCGCAAGCGCCACTGTTCCGGTTGCGCTTGTTGCTCCGTCCAAAACCGTCCTTATCTGCTTTAAGCACCAAGGGTTCGGCCGCAGCCGCACCGGCGATAATAAAAATCGTTAAAATGGAAAAAACTGTGTTCATAAGACTCCTGTTTCCTCTCGTTCTTTCTTAACTATAAATTTACCTGACCCAAACTCAAGCCGCGCTTAACCCAATTTTGGACCATCCGCAAATTCCCCAGAAATACTGTCCAATAAATGTGGGTTGGAGACGTTTTTATGTATAGATGAGGCAATCTCATGTAGTAGACTTCGTGATCGAAAAAGGTGCGGTTAATCGGTGATAAAACGGTTATACAGGGTCGGATCAAACAAACAGGAGACGGATGTGAGTTTGTTTAGCAAATATACAGGTACGCTGGTTGCACAAACCATCGTGGCAGGCATCGTTGCCTCCCAGGCGTGGGCGGGCATTGATTTCGAGGCATCCGTTCTCCCGCTGCTGCAGGAAAAATGTTTCCGTTGCCACAGCAGCCGGATCCCGGAACCCGGCGCGGAGCTGCGGCTGGACTCGATGGCGCTCATCAAAAAAGGCTCCTACTATGGTGACGTGCTCACGCCGGGCGCGCCGGAACAAAGCGAGCTATTCGCACGGGTCGCCCTGCCCCACGACGATGACGACCTGATGCCGCCCGCCGGCAAGGGAGATCCCCTGACCCCGGACCAGCTCGCCATACTTCGGAACTGGATTTCGGAAGGCGCCAACTTTAGATCCTGGAAGGAAATCGAAAAACCGGATACGGCGCGGCCCTCCAGGAAACAGAATAAAAACAAGGGCGTGTCCCGTCTGGCGGTGCAAAACTATGGAAAGAAATCCGGCAACCAAGGGCTGGACCTCACGCCTTCCAAAAAATACTCAACCAGGCTGACCCCGAACATGGTCAAAGGCTTTGCGGCGGAAATCGATCAATGGGTCGATCAGTACCGTGCGGAACACGGGGTCGAAAGTCTGCCGCAATCGGACGACAAGGTGTTCGTCCGCCGTGCCTATCTGAACATAGTCGGCCGGACGCCGACCCTTGAGGAATCGCTGTCCTTCCTCGCCTCGACGGACCGGAAAAAACGGACCAAGCTCATTGATCGGCTCATCAACACCGATGGCTATGTGAACCACTGGTTCCACTATTGGGCCAACCTCCTGCGGGTTCAAAGCGAGCGCTTCACGTCCACCATCTTCTACGCCGAATGGGTCAAACAGGCCCTGCGCGACAATATGCCCTACAACCAGATGGTGTACGAGTTGGTGACCGCCGTCGGCCTGCCCCATCAAAACGGCGCGGTGGGCTGGATGGCGAACGACTTCAACATGGCCCCCGACCACATGGCCAATACCATGCAGGCCTTCATGGGCATGCAGCTGCAGTGCGCCCAGTGCCACGACCACCCGTATGACCGGTGGAACCAGCATGAATTCCAAAGCCTGGTCTCCTTCATGTCCGGCGTCCGCTGGAGCAACCAGAGCGGCAATTATTTCCGCCGTCAACTCGAGCGCCAGGGCCTGACCGACAGCACCTCGGAAATACAGCAACGGTATTTCCGCGGCGGTTTAGGCAACGTATTCCGGTACGGCGTCTTCGAACCCTCGTTCACCCGCTGGAACCAACTGCCCAAGGACTATCAATATGCCGATGCAAAACCCAACCAGCCGGTGCCGCCGCGCGTACTCTTCGGCGAGCAGCCCACCATCAAGGACAGCCCGCGCGAAGCCTTCGGGGAATGGTTGACCGATCAGGAAAACGAATGGTTCACCAAGGCCATCGCCAACCGCCTCTGGAAACAAACCATGGGCGTTGGGTTGATTGAACCGGTGGACAACATCAAGTACGACACACAGCCGAGCATTCCCGGATTACTGAATCTGCTGGAACGCTACATGAAACAGGTCGACTACAACCTGAAAGACTTCCTGCGTATCCTCTACAACACCCAGACTTGGCAGATGACAACCCTGACCGAAGACCTGCCGGAAGACCTGGGCCAATACCACTATGAAGGCCGCCCCCTCATGCGCATGACCGGAGAACAAATCTGGGATTCCTTTGTGGCCCTCGCGATCGAAGATCCGGATGAGCGCAAGGGCCATGGATCGCGCTTCACGACCGACCCCGAACGGATGCGCTTCGAGAAAATCTTCACCTCGTCCCTTGAAGAAAACCTGGCCCACTTTACCGACGAGGTCATACAGAAGGAACGCAAGGAACGTCAGGTCGAAGCCAAGCAGGCCGTTAAACAGTTTGGCTCCAAACCAGCGGCCCGCATGAAGGTGAAGCAAGGCCGGGGCAACAGAGGGTTCAACTCCTGGAGTTTCGATCATATGACCGACCCACGCTGGCGCGGCATGGACCGCGGATTGGTCCGGGCCGCCGAACTCACCTCGCCCGCCCCCGCATTCCACATGGTTCGCCAGTTCGGCCAGTCCGACCGCAAGATTATCGGGGCCGGCCGGCGCGATGCCAACGTCACGCAGGTGCTCAACATGCTCAACGGCCCCATCCATACGGTATTGGATGGCGAATGCTCGGTCCTCGCCCTACAAATGGGAAAACAGGAAAGCGCGGAAGAGCGCGTCAAGGTTATTTTCAGAAGCATCCTGACGCGCAACCCCACGCCGGAAGATATGGAAATTGCACTGAACGTGCTCAAAGCGAACCCCGGACGGATCGGATATCGCATGATCCTATGGGCCTTGCTCAATACGCGTGAATTTATGTTCATTCAATAATACAGGAGAGTCGCATGTCCGATATACTGAACAAAGCAACCGAATTGGGCCGCAGACGGTTCATCAGCAACATAGCCCGCTCCGCCCTCGGCGTCGGGGTTGGCCTGCCCTTCCTGCAACCCGCCGCGGCGGAGCTGCTCCCCCAGAACGACATGAAGTTGATCTTCCTCTACATGGCCGGCGGCATGAGCCATATCGACACGTTCGACCCGCAGCCCGGCCGGGAAGAAGCCGGTCCGGTCAAAGCCATCGGCACCAATGTCGACGGCATTCAGCTCAGCGAATTTTTCCCCAACCTGGCCTCGCAGATGGATAAACTGGCGATTATCCGCTCCATGTACTCCACCCAAGGCGCCCACAGCCAAGGCAACTACTACATGCATACCGGCTACCAAAAACGCGGCAGCATCGTGCATCCAACCATGGGCAGCTGGTCCATGCTGCACCAAGGGAAAATCAACCCGACGCTGCCCGGCAACATTGTCATAGCGGCGGGCTCCGACTATCCGTACGCGGGCTTCCTGCCCCCAGAACTGGGCCCGGTCCCCCTCGGCGACCCCGGCAAGGGCTTGCAACACAGCAACCGCCCGAACTGGATCAATGAAGTGCAATACCACGACCAGTTGCAACTCGCCTCGGTATTCGACCAATCCTTCCAGGCCAAATACAAGCAGCGGAACATCACGGCCTACAACACCTTCTATGAAGAAGCCATCGCACTGATGCAAAGCAAGGATCTGGCCGCATTCGATATTTCGAAGGAACCGGCGGAACTGCGCCAACGCTACGGCGCGAACTCCAAGTTTGGCCAAGGCTGCCTGCTGGCCCGCCGCTTGATCGAGCATGGCGTCCGCTGCGTCGAGGTCGTCAAAGGCGGCTGGGATTCCCACAATGAAATGCCAGAGGAACATGCGCGCGACCTCGATCAGGGCCTCGCGGCACTCATGCAGGATCTAGCAGACCGCGGCTTGCTCGAATCCACCATTGTTGTGGTGGCCACCGAATTTGGACGCAACCCCACCCTCAAAGCCGAAACCATGGGCCGCGACCACTGGGCCAAGGCGTTCAGCTGCCTCATTGGCGGCGGCAACATCAAGACCGGCCAAGTGGTCGGCGCAACCGACCGCGGTCATGAAGTCAAAACCGGCCAGATATTGATTCCCGATCTGCATGCCACGATTGGATCCGCCATGGGCATGCCGATTAAGAAAGTGATCCACTCGCCGTCCGGCCGCCCCTTCAACGTCGGCTACAAGGGCAACCCCGTCGCCGACCTCATCTAGGGTCAGCCCGCCGCGCGGCATCCCCTATTCATTTGACCCGCCCGAAAACGTTGCATAGACTTCCTCCAACCAAGGAGG
>Ga0208879_1000756_pt1 | contig 32375 bp, 20 predicted proteins | sample Knorr_S15_td_Bot_FD_185605 | JGI IMG/M metagenome (GOLD analysis project Ga0208879, IMG submission 185605) | Marine microbial communities from Southern Atlantic Ocean transect - Knorr_S15_td_Bottom_ad_5009_LV_A (SPAdes) (version 2) | ecosystem: Environmental > Aquatic > Marine > Oceanic | place...
GAACTCGTTGTCGTGCTCGGTGATGTTTATCATCAGCGTGTTGAGCAGAACGGCGATGGCGATGAGTGCACCGACGAGGATGAACACCGAGAATAACTTAGTTGAGGCCTCCCACGACTCATCCATCACCTTGACCATCGCCTGCTTGTCGATGATAGATGAGACTCCCTCGACCTGAGTCAAAGCAGCATCATTGGCGATGTCGGCGTCACCGATGTTGCGTAGGTAGAGCACATTGTGCATGTTGTCACCAAGTACACCCAAATCTTCCCAAATGTCGGTATGGTGGACCCATACCGAACGTAATGCCTCATCAACCACCCCTACTACTTTGAATTGTAAATTGATGATGCCCGCCCTGACTTCGACCTCATCTCCAACGTTCCATTCAAGGAATGTGTTGACGCCGGAGTCGATCACCACTTCGGGAATCGATGCACCGGGGTTTGGTAGACGACCATCGAGTAATCTGGAGGTGTGCATAGTTGCCCCGGGTTCAATGCTGAATGCCTCCATCGAATGGAGAATCATGATGCGCGATTCTCCCGAGGCGTTGATTGGTACTTGGAACGCCCACTCTACTTCGTAGGAGTCACTGTTCTCATCGACCCAATTACGTAGGGCCTGATTGTTGATGGGATCGCACCCGACCTTGACATCCCATGTCTCAGCGTCGTGGGTCTCCTCCACCCACTGCAACATCCCCTCGGTTATCATCGTCATGCTGCTCACCAAGATGAGGGAGAGGCCTAGACCGAAAACGGTCATCGTCAGTCTCCCGGGGTTGCGGAAGGTCGAGCGGAATCCGAGTCCAACTGAAGGTGGCATTCCGCTGGTCGCCCAGGCGACGAAGGGGTTTGGCTTGGCACCAGCCTGCTGCCTCATCACCTCGAGTGGTGAGAGTTTGACCGCCTTGCGCGCGGGCAGGAGACCGAACAGCAGTAGAATGGCTAGGACCGACCCCAGGACCATGATTGAAATGTCGTCGTAGTGATTTTCTACAACCACCGGCATGGCGGCAATGAAGTCGAAGTACCACTCGGTCATCGCCGCTGACAGGTACCGGCCGAGCCAGACGCCCGCAGCTCCCCCCACCAGTCCGTGGAAGGCTGGCACCGAGAGATACGACATCAACAGGGCAGGAGACTTCACGCCGATGGTCCGCAACACCGCAATTTCCCTACTTTGACGCTTGACCAGCCGTTCGAGGCTGATGCTCATCACCAGAGCAGAGATTCCGGTCAGCAATACAAGGAATACGGGTGTCGTCTTCTTCGTGCCCTCCAGGTCCTGACGCATCGCCTCGACACTCCAGATGCTGCTGCGGTCTGTGGTCTGCACCTTGTCAATTCCATGCTCACCGAATTCCTCGGCGAGGCTTGCACGCAGTCGGTCGAGTTCCTCGCCTTCGTTTTCCATAGTGTCTTGAAGATTGTAGTCTGGTGTACCCTGAATGTCAATCAGCATCGAGTTTCGTAGATTGGTTTCCAATTCCAGGTTGCTCAGCAGTTCATCTACTGGCATGTATACCACAGCAAGGTTCCCCATCGCCATCGCCAACTCACCATCGTCGACGGTGTAGAAGATGTGATTGGGATGGTTGGCATATCCAGTTACGTTGAATGAGACCTCTTGGCCGCCCAAGACCAGGGTCACTTGGTCTCCAGTAGTGATGCCGAGATGACGGAACATGTTCCTGTCAATCGCCACCTCCCCTGCACCCACCGCCATCTCGCCCGAATCCTCTTCGAACCACGGAATGCTAACTTTCGCACCAGAAACGAATCCATGGGCGATGAGCGTGATGTTCTCGCCCTCGGGAGTGATGAATTCCTCGCGATGGGTGTAGTGGGTGTCACACCTGTTGATGGCGAGTTCCGTTCCGGCGTATTCTTGAGTCACTATGTCGCATGCTGCCATCATGTCGGACTCGTTGTATCGAAATCCGGGGAGCGCGGTGACAACCACATCAGCGAGGTTCGTCTCGCGGTAGAAGTCATCGTAGACCAGTTCGGCATTGCGGGAATGCTCCCACATCATCACACAAAGTGAACTTGCTAAAATGACGAGGACCATGAACAGGGCAGTCAGCATGCCGCCGCGCATCTGGCTGCGCACCAGCCGCTTGACCAAGAGCCACATCGGAACTACCTCCTATGCCTCTTCTACATCCTCAGAACTAGTATCCAGCATGTTCGAGACCGCACCCGCAATCAAGCCTCCAACAGACTTCGCAGCCTTCTCCACCGCACCGACTGCAGCTCCAGCCACAGCCTCAGCGGTGTCCATGGTGGCGTGCAGTGCCGCTCGCCCTCCCGGCTCATCTCTGATCAGTTTCCCTGAGTCGATGTGAATGACTCGAGTTGCATACTTTGTCAGAGCGAGGTCGTGGGTGACTATGATGGCGGTGATCTTCTCCTTGCGGCACGCCTTGACTAGGACCTTCATCACCTGCGCTGTGGTTTCTGAGTCGAGGTTGCCGGTCAGTTCGTCACCGAGCAGGAGCCTAGGCTTCTTGGCGAGGCTTCGAGCGATGGCGACCCGCTGTTGTTCGCCACCCGACAGTTCGGATGGGAATCTGCTCTCCTTGCCCTCGAGGCCGACCATATTGAGCATCTCGATTGCTCTCGCCTTGTCTCTGCCGCCGTGTATGTCTTGGGCGAGTAGCACGTTCTCCAGTACGGTGAGGTCGCCGAGGAGATTGAAAAACTGGAACACATAACCCACGTTTTCTCGCCTGAAGCCTGTCATCGCCTCCAGTTGTCGCCCTATGTGGTAGCCACGATACATGTTCACTGGTAAGGTCAATATGGCGATGCCTAAATTCAGCAACGCCTCAGGGGGCCAGGTCAGAGGTCGAAGAGCAGGGTGGGGGGTGGGTATTGAAATTCTAATCCGCTCCGACTTCTCCGAAGATTGTGGAACCAACACTCCGTCGAAGAAATATTCTCCTCCCGTCGGACTGTCCAATGCGGAAACCACATTGAGCAGCGTTGTCTTGCCAGAGCCCGAAGGCCCGAGCAGCATGACAACCTCGCCTTCCTCAATTTCCAGGTCGACTCCGTCCAATGCCCGTACCACGACGTCACCGGTTACGTAGTGTCGCTCAATTCCTGACAATGACAACAATGCCATGGAGGCGCCGAGGCGACGGCACCCTATACGGGTGCCGCTGAACCGGTTTACCAATCACCTCTCCTCGCCGGGCGTCAATTGAATAGGAATGCCTTCGTTGGCCGGGTGCGGAGGGATGTCGTTTGCGCGAGGTAACCATCTTTTGGAAGCGTCCGCGGCTCTACCGAATTTCTGTTGGAGACGTATGTGATATCTTTGAACAGGCAATGTTCCTCGGTTACATTGAACGCAGCCCACAGGTTGTGAAGGCGATTATTCGTTGTGTCTGTGTCGAGGGCAAGACTCCCCACGACATCAATGCCCTCAGCGACTTCGAACTCGATGAAGTTCTGACCGAGCCGAGCAAACTTGAACCCGCTTGGATTGTCGTCCTCACTCTAAAGCATCCACTCACGCTGCTCTCTGCAAAGGTCGGCCGGCTTACTATTATCCCTGGCTCTAAACTTGATGCCAATGGTTTGCATTACATCATCCGGGGCAGCCCAATCGCCATTCGCATCGTAGTGACGGCAGCTCGCATGATGCTACGGCCAGACAGAATCTCTGCTACTTCAATTACGCAGGAGGATATGGAGGGCAATTCGTTACTATCTGAACGGCAGATGGAAGTTTTGAGGGCTGCATGGGATGAGGGATGGTACGACATCCCGAGGCAAATCACACTAGGTGACCTTTCGAAAAAACTCAGCCTTGGAAGGAGTACCGTGTCAGAACATCTGGTGCGCGCAGAGGGTACCATCATCGACTACTTCCTGCATGGTGATCCCTCCCTCTTCGACGACATCGGCGACTCCGACTGAGGTGGCGAAAATGCCAATTCCCCAGTTTATCGGCGCGCATGTATCGGCTGCCGGCGGAGTCGAATTGGCGCCCGAACGGGCGAACTCAATTGGCGCCAACTGCATGCAGATTTTCAGCGCCAATCAGAGGCAGTGGATACCAAAACCACTCAGTGACGAGCAACTCGATTCGTGGTGGTCAGCATGTCCTTACCAGGGGGTTGAGCGAGTCATCGTCCACGCCTCCTACCTGCTGAATCTCTCAGCTACTGACGACGACAAGTTGGAGAAGTCACGGAACGCACTTTGTGAGGAGTTGGAACGCTCCCAACGGCTCGGAGTGCACGGTGTCGTACTACATCCCGGAAGTCACCTTGGGGAGGGCGAGGATGTCGGGGTCAAAGCAGTGGCAGAGAGCCTCGACATCGTCTTCGAGAGAACCGCTGACCTCAGCGGTCCATGGATATGCGGAGAGCGTGATGAGCCGGTCCGCATTCTTTTGGAGAACACAGCTGGTCAGGGGACTAATCTGGGCTATAGATTCGAGCACCTCGCTGATATGCGTCGTTTCGTCAAAAGTGAACACCGGCCGAGAATCGGCACCTGTATTGACACCTGCCACGCCTTCGCTGCGGGCTATGACATCACCACCAAATCAGGCTGGGACTCGACCTGGCGTGAATACGATGAGAAGGTCGGCATCGAGACTGTCGGAGCCTTCCATCTGAACGACTCGCAGAAGGAGTTGGGGAGCCGGCGAGATCGCCACGCTGGCCTCGGCGAAGGGGAGATGGGTGAGGCCCCTTTCCGCCTCATCGTAAACGACCCAAGATTCACAGATGTTCCGATGGTGATGGAGACCCCTTCGGGCATGGAAGGATGGGCCCGTGAAATCACTTCTCTTCGAGGTTGGGCCGGTACTCCCGCAGTCTGACCATATCGATTCTGCCCTATGTTGTCCGTCTAAATTTCACATTTTCAGCACTCAACATCACACAATAAACAGAGGCGAAGTTTTTGGAGGGTTTGCGCCCCCCCTAGGGGCGCAAGGGGAGTTTGGGATGACTGAGACTGAAAATGTCAGCGAATTGAAGAGTCAAAGAATGAAACAGATACTGCCAGCTGGAAAAGGGGTCTGGGTGCCAATCGACCACGGCGTCTCCGATTGGCCGGTCGAAGGTCTTGCAGACACCGAGGGGCTGATTGAAATGCTAACCAAATCCGGGGGTGCTGACGCCATCGTCTGTCATCGCGGCCCCCTGTCTTCGTTTGCCAACGTACCTCCTGCAAACTGGAAGGGTGGCTGGGTGTTGCATCTCTCAGCCTCTACTCGCCATGCAGGCGAATCCACCGGCTACAAAGTGTTGGCCGGCGACCTAGCAACTGTAGTTCTCAGCGCTCTTGAGAGGGGCGCAGTTGCAGTCAGCGTACAGGTCAACCTCGGTGATGAAAATGAGCCTGAGATGCTAGAAACATTATCACAAGTCGCCGACGAATGTCTGGCTTTGGGTGTGCCACTGCTCGGTATGATTTATCCTCGCGGCCCCAATCTCTCACCGCTTCCAGACGACCAGACCAATGGCGTCGCTCACGCCGCAAGGATCGGTTGGGAACTCGGCTGTGATATTGTCAAGGTGCCTTGGACCGGCTCTCCAGAATCATTTGCCGAGGTCACGAGTGCGGTACCTATTCCAGTCCTAGTTTCCGGTGGGCCAAAAACCGACGTTTTCAGGGAGGTTTTGCGCACGGTTAGAGGAGCCATGGCGGTGGGTGCATCCGGTGTTTGCATGGGGAGACAAATCTTTGGCGATGCGGACCCATCTGCGCGGCTCGGAGAAGTTCGGGAGGTAGTACACGGAATCCCCTGGGACGCGGACGGCCGGTTCAAATTGGATGTCGAGGAAGCAGATGGTTTGGATGATTTGTACGACTCTTTCAAGGCCAATCTAGACCGCTACGAAGGCCAGTGAGGTGTCGATTTGCAACTTTGGCTCTCTGCTAGTTCTGACAGCCCAGAGCGGCCTGCCGACGCGCTCATCCTTCCACAAGGTGAACGGCCTCCCGAGTGGGCCTCGGGCATTCCCACCTTCACCACAAGCGATGGTGCGCTTACAGATGGCGAGGGCAGGACCTTGGGCGCCTGCATTCTGATCGAAGATCAAGATGGACAGGAGGCTGCGTTGGAATTTGTCGGCCTCGCCCAGTGGCTGCTGCTCGACTGTTTGGACTGGACCATGATTCCGCTTGAGAACTTGGTCGCAGCAGCGCAAGGAAGTGGCACAAAAATCGCCGCGAGCATCCACGAAGAATCACAGTTGCAGGGCGCAACTTTCGCCTTGCAGAGCGGAGTCGATGCACTCCTTCTCCCTGCCAAGAAGAGCATGTGGGATGCAGCTGAACTATTGGCGGCCGAGCGGTTAGCAGAAACTGGCGGCGTAGTCGAGGAGTCGGACGGTGTCTTGGGAGAGCAGGTTGAGTTGGTTCCGCTCGAAATCATCAGTGTCACACCCGGCGGCGTCGGTGACCGAGTATGCGTCGATTTGGTGCAAAACTTGCAACTTGGTGAAGGGCTCCTCATCGGCTCTAGTTCAAACGCGCTATGCCTCGTGCACGGCGAAACGATCGAATCGGACTTCGTCCCACCTCGACCGTTTCGAGTCAATGCCGGCCCTGTCCATTCCTACATTCTGCTCGCTGACGGCTCGACCCGTTATCTCTGTGAGTTGAAAGCGGGAGACGAAGTGTTGGTGACTTCGATTTCTGGCTCTCGTCCCGTCGCAGTCGGCCGACTGAAAATTGAGCCGCGGCCGTTACTGCTCGCCCGATTCCGGACGAAAAACAGCACTGGGGGAGATGAGGTGGAAGGTCAAATCTTCCTCCAACAAGCTGAGACAGTTCGCTTGGTCGGCGTCTCTAAAGAGACGCCTTCCATTACGCACATTCAAGCGGGAGAGTTGGTTCTCGGCTCTGTCGGAGGGGCTGGTAGGCACTTGGGCCGGCTCATCGGAAGTGAAGTGGAGGAGAGGTGAATGCCAGTTATCGGTGAAGGTTCGGCCCACGGAGCATGCAGTCTTTTGCACGCCCTCGGGGCTGGCTACGGCGCTTCACTCGGCCTGGATTTAACTCTTCGACTGAGGCTGCGCGATGACGAGCCGACAAAGCCGGTTGACGACCCATCAGGCGTTCTCGATGGGGTTGTCGAGGTTTGGGAGGCTGCAGGTCTGGAGAAACCGGCGGAGAATCTCCACTGGCAGGTTCGCAGCTCGATTCCAGTAGGTCAAGGACTGAAGAGTTCTGCTGCACTCAGCGTCGCTGCACTCAGGGCGCTTTGTGCGGCGAGCAAAGTCGAATTGGAAAATTCAGACATCGTCGACCTCTCATCTCAGGCGCAACTTGCATCCGGTGTCTCGCTGACTGGTTGCATCGACGACGCATGGGCTGCGATCGAGCCAGGTTGGAAGGTGATCAACCCAAATCTGCCAGCTGCTGAAGGCATCTTGATGCAGGGGCAATTTCCAGACCCCGAGAGTTGGATAGTGCTCATCGTCCTGCGGGGCCCCAGAGAGTTACTTCCTGACCCGGGTCGCTTTGCCAACACCGGCCCTCAGTTCCAGAAGGCGATTACTGCCATCGAACAGGAGAGCCTTCTTGTCGCCCTCACCGAGAATGGCCGAGCAGTCGCAAATGCGTTGGGAGATTCTGCCGGCCGTCGCGTCGCAAACGACCTGATGGTCTGGGGGGCTAGGGCTGCTGGAATCACAGGTTCAGGCTCAGCAGTGGTCGCCTTCCTGCCCTCACACAACGACTCGACCAAGCGTCGCATCCAAAGCTTCGTCGAACAGAGGGGATTCACAATGATTGAAACATCCGTCTGGTTCGAAGAAGAGTGAGGAGAGGGCTACTTTGTCAATGCGTCTGGGGGAAAACCTCGTCGTCACCCTGTTTGGCGAAAGCCACGGTGCGGTCGTTGGGGCGCTCATCGAAGGCATGCCTCCGGGCATCGAGATAGACCCAGCCCGCCTAGCAAAGGATATGGCTGCTCGCCGGCCGGGGGGGATTCTCGCCTCTCAGCGTCGCGAACCTGACGATTGCGAGATAATCGCTGGGCTTTTTGAGGGTCACACGACAGGTTGGCCAATCCTGCTGGTCATCCGAAATCGAGATGCAAAGCCGAGCGCTTACGACTTTCTTCCCGAACAACCCCGTCCCGGTCACGCCGACCTGCCTGAAATGGTTCGCTCCAAAGGACACTCTGACCCGAGAGGTGGGGGGAGCAACAGCGCTCGCCTCACCGCCGGACTGGTCGCCGCAGCGAGCATCTGCAGACCATTGGAGGAGCGAGGAGACTGGTCTGTGGAAGCACATGTACACTCGATCGGAGATGTCGTTTCTGACCCGATTGAGACGCTACCATCAGGTGAAGGTGAGGACTACGAGAACACCCGTTGCCGCGACCAGGTTGCGGCGGCGAAGATGGTCCAATTGGTCAAATCCCTTCGTAAACAGCGTGATTCGATCGGCAGCGTCGTGGAATTGCGGATCTCAACCCTCCCTCTCGGCTTCGGCTCGCCGTGGTTCGACGGAATCGAGCCCGTTCTCGCTCACGCCTTGATGGCGATTCCCGGGGCGCGTGCGGTAGAGTTCGGACGGGGCTTCGAGTCAAGCCGAATGCGAGGCAGCGAACACAACGATCCATGGGTCGAAACAACTGCTGGACCTCGCCCGGAAGGAGGTAGAGCAGATGGTGCGTTGGGAGGCATCGCGACTGGAGCGGACCTGTTCGTGAAAGTGCACTTCAAGCCTCCGAGCAGTATTCCTCGAGAGCAGCAAACGCTCAATTTGGCGAGCGGTCAGAAGGAGGCCCTCGTGGTTACCGGAAGGCACGACCCGGTGCTCGCCCCTCGGGCAGCCTCGGTGGTCGAGTCGGTAGCGCGCCTAGTTTTGGCCGATTTGGCCATGGTCGGAGTTGATGAGAGCAATGATTGAGACACTCGTCTACAAGTTCGGTGGTTCCTGCCTCAAAGGACAATCTGATATCGAAGCAATCGCTCGTAGGATTAGCGAGGCTGGTGATTCCAAGGTCATCGTCGTCGCCTCAGCACTCCACGGCATAACCGACCGGATTCTGGAACGGCTGGGTCGCGATGCCGTAGATTCCATCGAACCATTCGTGACCTCGATTGAGATGACCCATCTCGAATTTTCTCCGACTTTGGTTGAGCAACCCTTCTCTAGCATTTTCCATGAGGCGAAGAATCGGCTGTTAGATGCGATGCAGATGTATCTTGATGACCAGACCGAGTCGACCAAATCCGAAGCACTTGCCTGTGGTGAGCGAATGAGCAGTGCTGCAATCGCTGCAGCCCTCACAGAATGTGGAATCGATGCTGCTCCAGCCTGGGCTGAGAAGATTGGAATCCACCTCGACAGGTTTTCCGAGCAGCCGCAAATCGACTTGGAGCGAACGGCAAGCGCTCTCTCTCTCCCGCACGCCGAGGTGCCGGTGGTTACCGGTTGGTATGGACTCTCGGAGGAGGGCGTTTCACTTCTTGGGAGGGGAGGTTCAGACTTGACTGCGACCTCACTTGCAGCGGTGTTGAACGCTCAGGAAGTGACGATTTGGAGGGATGTTCCCGGTGTGCTGGCGCTCGCTCCGCGCTGGTCGCTGCCGTCGAGAAACCTGCCCTATCTGTCGTATACCGAGGCGTCAGAACTCGCCCTCTTCAGCGAACCGATGCTTCACCATTTGGCGGTCGAACCACTCCGTTCACGGGGTATCCCTCTCCGGCTTCGTCCTTTGCACGACCCGACCTCCCTCGGAAGTTGCATCGGTCCGAAAATTTCCGCCGGCCCTCCCGAAGTTCGGGCTGTTGGATGCCTGCCAAGACTGGTTCCTCTCACGATGCGCCTATCTGGAGTTGTGACTGTGGCCAAGGTTGTAGCAGATGCGAGCGCGGAGTTGGAGCGCTGCCAGATTCGGATTTGGTCGCTGCGGGCTCAGCCTGGCGAAGCGCGTTTCCTCGTCTCTGAGCGCTCGGCATCAAGGGCGGTGCGAAAACTATCGGAACACCCATCTCTACCCACCCCGGAATCTGGTCCGCCAATCGCCCTGCTCTGTTTGGTCGGTGAGGGCATAGGGGTTGATGACGCCGTGGAGAAGAGAATCGTCAGACTGGGCCGCGTCAGTGACCTACTGCTCACTCCGCTTGACGAAGGAAAGCGTGACCATGCGTTGCATTTCACGGTTCCAGCCGAGCGCACTCATGACGCCTTGGCGGCGCTCGCAAGTGAACTAAACCTGCTGAGCGCCTGATTTTCCTCTACGCCAGGAAACCGATGTCAATCTGCGTTTTCACGAATCTTTTGGATGCGCCCCGGTACATTCGCGGCAAATACGACTGCAACGATGAGGAACACAATCATTGTTCCGAGAGCAACTCCGTAGACGCTCTCAAGCTCAACGCTCTCCTCTAGTCTAGTTGCAGAGATTTCAGAAAAGAGTCCAACAAAATCAGCGATGATATCCTTGAACATCAGGGTGATGGCAGCCACTCCGGCGGCGATTAGTGGGGTCACAACGAGGCTGATGTGGTACTTGTTCAGCACCTTCTTCACATTCATCACGTAGACTTCCCCTGTGCGAATGCTGGTGTCCAACATCGAGAACCGAACCACTCCATTTGTGAGTTCGATGTACATCACGAGCAGAACAGCGTATGCGACCAGCAGTACTTTCTGGATCAATCCGTCGTCAAACTCAACCCACTCAAAAGTCACCTTGCTCGAGGCGAAGCGCAACGAGATCAGAATGAACAGAACATAGGATGCGAGGAGGAACCTCGAATCACGGCTGAAAATCCCCCAGAAGCCGCAGCCAAGCGCGACAAGCAGTATCAGAAGGTGAATGCCAAGACCGAGGAACTCGGCTCCTATCAAGTCGGCAGCAGCGAACCAAACAGTGCCCGAGACTGGAGTGACAATCCAAGTCAGAACACCGAGCAGAATCATCACCGCTCCAGACAACATCTGCAGCGTCTGCACCATCTTGTCAGCGGGAAGGAACTTCATCTTCGGCACCAAGGGTCCGCCGAACAGACTCTCGACGAACGAGGGGATGTGAACTTCGGGAATCGCATCATCAGGGAGTTCTTGGCTACTGGTCATCTTGGCAGCGAGCTTCTTTCTGCTGGGAGCGGCAGCCCTCATGACCTTGCCGTCGTAGAGGTGGCTCGTATCGCTGGATACTCCTTTCTTAGCCATCTAACACACCTCCTATTTCAGAATCCTCGCGCCCCTGAGAGCGCAGTAGCCAACAACATGTCCGGTTCCCAGTCCATCACAAAGGCGCCGAGTCCACGCAACTCACTGATGAGAATGTCGCGCTCGGTCTTCAGGACCTCGTAACCAGTTCGGTCGAGCCGACGGGCGTCGAACTCGAACTCAAGACTTGAGGGGGAGAGTATGGTGGTGTCGAAGTGGCGTGCGCGTAGGTCGCGGACGGCACTGACGATGGTGCTGTCGTCTTCTAGGCAAGAAAGAATGATGATTGGGCTTCCCTTGTTGATGTGCGGAAGAATCCGGTTTGTCACAACCTGCAGTGGTGTCTCGCCACGGGCCATTGCCCCAGCCAACTTTGTCAAGATGACATACAGTTGCTTCTTGCCTGTGTCCCGGTCAACTGAGAGGACTTCATCTCCGTATACGACAAGACCGACGGAGTCACGTCGGGATAGGAAGAAGGAGGCGAGTGATGCCGCCGCCCTCGTTCCATAGACCAGCGAGTTTCTGCTGACGGGGCCGGTCTCTGAGACCGCCCTGCTATCGAGAATCAAGATGATGTCGCTGACCGCGTCACGCTCCCTCTCGTTCACCATCATCTTGCCGCCACTGCGAGCGGTGGCAGCCCAGTTGATTGCTTTCATCGGGTCGCCGGCGATGTACTCTCTCAGGTTGTAGAACTCTGAACCGGGTCCGGGCTGTCGAATGTTCACTGCACCAGTGAAGATCTTGGGGACCTTGCTCTTCACGAACGCATCCTTGAGGTCCTCTGTCTTTGGGAAGACGAGGAAGTCGTCATAGACGTGCAACTCCTTCTCTTTGTGGAAGAGTCCGAACGAATCTTGGATTCTGATGCAGACAGGTCCGATGGTGTAGAAGCCGCGCAATGGGCATTCGACCGTGTACTCAATCAGCGTCTCTCGGCGTGGGCCGAGTTCCATCAGAATGTAGTTGGCACCCTTTTTGATGCGCATGACCTCAGGAAGGCTATCTCTTACCTCGAGAACCTTGGAGAGAGGTGAATGGTTCTGGATTCGTAGAGTTACATCGACTTCGCCATCCTCAAAGACACGCGCCGAACTGAGTTTCCGCATTGCTGAAAGCCGGCTGAGAGAGACCCCCGCCTCCTCATCTGTCCGTTCTTCCATCCTGCGTCCACTCGCTGCCACATCGGCGTGCGAGGCGCGCAGTGCTGCCCAGGTCAGGAACGAGAGCAGCACAACCGCGACGGTCACGAGTTGGTGGTTTCGCAAAGTGAGGCCGAGCAGATAGAGCGCTATCGCTAGGCTCCCGAACATGGCGGATTTACGACTCCATGCCATCGCTCAACATCCTCCTCCGCAGGTTCGATTACCTCGTTCCCGCTCAGACCGTCGGTACTGGTACTTGGGTGAGGATGCCTTGAATGACCTCCTCGTTCTCAAGTCCCTTGATCTGATGCTCTGGCTTCAGGATGAGCCTGTGGCTGAGTGCAAGAGTTGCAATCGACTTGACATCATCCGGCGTCACGAAGTCGCGTCCCCGCATAGCTGCTGCGGCCCTACCGGTCTTGAGAAGGGCCTGTGAACCACGAGGTGATGAGCCGACGAGGACTCTCGGGTCCTCACGGGACCGAGCAACGATTTCAACCATGTACATGCGGACCGCGGGGTCGACATAGACATCCTCAATCGCTTGCTGCATCGCAATGAGTCGCTGCGGGTCGGTAATGACTTCAACATCCACGGCGTCCTTCTTCCTCAGAATACGGCGGGCAAGAATCTCGTCCTCATCCGCTCGGTCAGGGTAGCCGACGCTCATCTTGAACATGAATCGGTCAAGTTGCGCTTCAGGTAGTGGGTAGGTACCTTCCTGCTCCACAGGGTTCTGGGTCGCCATCGTCAGGAACGGCGAAGGCAGTTTGTGGGTCACAGTGCCGATGGTCACTTGCTTCTCCTGCATCGCCTCAAGAAGAGCGGCCTGCGTCTTGGGAGGCGCACGGTTAATCTCGTCAGAAAGCAACAAGTTGCAGAAGATAGGTCCTGGCTTGAAGGTAAATTCGCCCTTCTTTGCATCGTAGATGTTTGTGCCAGTGATATCAGCGGGTAGCAAGTCAGGCGTGAATGATACACGCTTGAAGTCGCAACCGAGGGCATCGGCGAAGGTGTTCGTCATCAAAGTCTTGGCTAGTCCGGGGTAATCCTCGAACAACAGGTTACCGTTCGCGAGGATGTCGACCAACACATTTTCGATCACATGCGCCTTGCCGATGATGACCTTTTGGATTTCAGCGCTAATCGCTTGTCCAATCGCTCCAACAGCGGCGAGTCGCTCCTTTACCTCAGGGCTACTCTCGTGTTTGGGTGCAGCTGCTTGCTGGTAGCCCGCCTGCACTGCTGGTGCGGCTGCGGCTGCAGCGGGAGGCGGCGGCGGTGCTGCTGCTGCTGCTGCTCCTGCGGCTGGGTTCGTTCCGGGTGGGGGGGGTGGTGCTTGTGCCATTTTTTTCATCTCTCCATTTTTTCTCTAATTCTTACCCCAGCGCCGAATGGTCTGTAGCAGTTCTCGTTGCTTCTCTGGGGAGTAGGATACATTCTGCGAATAGGCTAACTCAACTAGCCTCGGGTCGCCAATCATTGATTGAACCTCCGCAGGCGTCTTCACTGCCATTTCGTCGCGCGTGAGGTCGTAGAATATGCGAACCTTGGTCATCAAGGCCTCCCTCATGCGCTGCTTGTAAGTAGAAGTGTCAATCTTGTTCGGACGCTCTCTGAAGCGCGTCAAATCGAACACATGTCGCCAGTTCTCCTTCTCGGGAACGACCATGATTGCGACCAAGAGGAGTAGCAGCAGGTTGAGCACGATGAGCCACTTCAGGAAGTCGTCACTGGTCAGCAGGACGATTGTGCTCATAGTCTCAGTGAATGGATTGGCGAGGGCGCTCGTGACATGGCGACTCTCATCGAACACGATGCGGAACTCGTCCGCCTTGAGTCGGATGCTGTAGGGCAGCATCTCATTGTCGAACTCCATCATATCCCGTATCAGCCCCGAGAAGTAGACCTCGTTGCCCTTCCACGCATTGTCACCGGCCAGATGTCGTTGCCAGCAGGAAGTCGACTCCATGTTGCAGTCAGATTTGACATCTGTATCCGCAGCTCTGGCGGCGGTCCAGAAGCGGTTTGAGAGTGCCTCCTCGTCAGAAATGAAAACAATGGAGCCGGTAGCGTCGAGGCTGCCGTACGAAGAGCCATCAGAATCTGCAATTCTGCGCTCGTCGAACACCTCGATACCAGGGTAATCAATTCTAAGAATTAGAGAGAGGTTGGAGAGTGGGTTCTGGTATTCGTCACAACTCTGTGTTCCAAGCCGGTCGATACAAGCGCTGACACTCGCCATCGCTAGGACACTGACATACCGGCGCTGGTAATCATCGTGGGTTGGGTCATCGGTTTCGACCGATTCCCACCGCATGGCAGTAGGCGCCTTGAACATCACAGGGATTCTGCAGTCGTCGAGCGCATCGGAACCCTCGTTGAGCATTTCGGTTGTGCAGCCAATGGGGTTCACGCCGAGTTGTTCATTCGACTGAATGTCGGTTCGAATAGAGGAGATGCCCCAAACATTGGTCGGATTCTCCGCACTCGGGTTGCCGTCATCATCGTAGGTTCGCCAATTTTGGTCTTCGTCGAGAAGAGGTTCACCGAAGAAGGTGACCCCGAATTTTTCGGCCAGTCTGTTGGCGTTGGTGCCGTCGGTCGCTACAATCACCTTGCCACCCAACTCGGTCACGAAGTCGTGAATCGAAGTCGCCTCAGTCTCGTCGATCGGCTTCTCTGCACCAGCGATAACCAACATGGTCCTGTGGGGCTCTTCCCAGTCGTTGACCAGCATCGGGGTTGAGAGTGTGTTTCTGATCTTGTAGCCGTCATTTCCGGCTCCGGGTCCGAGAGTGTTTCTCATGTCGGTGACTTGAGCGAGTTGGTCCTTCTCCTCAGGTGCGTCGGAGACATAGGCGCTGTAGTGAGTTTCCTTGTTAGCGGCGACCAAAGTCATGGTCAACATCATGGTCACGATGAGGATTGCGAAGGTGGCTCCGATGATGGTTCCAAAATGGGCTGAAGGTCCCTCCTTTTCCGCCATCCAAAGAGCACCCCATCAGTTCCTGAACCGGCATAGCCGGACACTTGCTAACTTTTGCAATGATGTTATGCAAATATAGGTTGGGGCAGTGCGATTGGATGGAAAGTGGGAGTTTCAAGAGTGGCCTTTCAGTATCATTCCCACCCGGCGTGCAAAAGGGATGATATTTCGTGACGGAGAAGTAACATCACCTGCGTCGAATCAAAGCGGCTCCCAGAAGCCCAATAATCGCCATCCAGGCGGGTAATGGTGCCCAGTTGCTACTGATTACCTCATCATCACCGCTGGAGCTGCCTCCGCCACCACTCGAGCCACTTCCAGAACCACTTCCGCCGACCGGCTCCATCACGACTTGCAGCGATGAGTCATCGTCGTCAGCCGTAGCGGCGATTCCGTTGTCGATATCGCCTTGCGACTGAATCGAGATTTCGACGATACAGGTCTTGTCCGGGTGGCTCTCAGACGAGGTCAGGTTGAGTTCTCCAGAAATCGATTGGTTGCGCCCAATTGCAACTCCCTCCAAAGACTCGCCACCTGTGACCTCGAGCAGAGGGCAGGTGTCGGTGATCGTTACCTTGTAGACCGAATCGCCATCGTTGCCATCGTTGGTCACAGTGGCGGTTAGGAAGGTTGTGGTGCCGGCGTTCATCGGTCCTGTCGGCTCTGCGAGTTCAACGCTCAAATCAACAACCTGTGGGATAATCAGGTCGACCTCATCACTCCGCATGTCCGCACCTGGCGCTGGGACCGGGCCATACGCAGTAAGTCGGCCCTCGATTTCAACGGAATCTCGGCTTCCGGAATCAAAGGCCCGCACATCGACGCCCTTCACGGTGAAGTCGAATGTCTCGTTGGTCGATGGCGACACATCAACGGATTCTGTTCCGGTCACGCTCGCATCAAACGGGAGAACATATTCGATGTCTACGGTAATCGGGAATGCGGCGTTGTCGTTGCGCACCCAGAACTCTAGTGTAACCTCCCCAGCCAAATTGATGTTGAACTCTGAAGGCATGTCCTCTTCGACCACAACCCCCATCTCCCAGCCAATCGGTGGGTCTTGGTCGTCCTGCGCGAGCGCGCCCGTGGGTAGCCCCAACAAAAGGAAAGAGGCAAGGAACAGAGCGAGTACGCGGTGCTTCACGTTCATCTTGAGTCGCCCCCCCTTGTTCAATTCGCCGATGAAATGTCCTGCAACTTAGAGAGCGCCCGTTTGGCGAGAACGCGCACCATCTTTCGTCTGTAACTCGGTGGGAAATAGGTGTTGTTCACCGGGGCCACAGCCTTTCGAATCGAGTCCGCCAATCCTGCGACGGAATCCGCTCCACTCCATGCAGCACGCGCCTCATCAGCCTCCTCTTGATGCAATTTCGGAATGGTTTCCAAGCCGGTTGTCGCCACTCTCAGGTCGAGCAGTTTCCCGCCTGCGACGCGCCAAGCCGCTGCCACACCAGCTTCGGGAAAGTCCCACGATTCGCGCAGACAGAGTTTTTGGTACGCCCCGTCAAGGCCGGAAGCCTCCTCAGGTAGCGTGACGTGGGTTACCATCTCACCGGGTTCCAGCGAGTTTCGGGTAATGCCATCCTCTTGAAAGAACTCAGAGAGAAGCATCTCGCGTGTACCACTTGACGAGGCGAGGTGGACCGTCGCGCCCAAGCACATCAGCGCTGGAGCGAGGTCCGCTTGGTAGGTTGCGACGCAGAGCGTGTTCTGGTTTGGGATGACGCGGCAGTCAGCTCCGGTTCCGCAGTCGCATTTGTAGCACCAGTCGATGGATTCCCGCCACTCCTCACCTTGATTGAACCAGAAGCATCGAGTGTCGAGACAGAGGTTGCCGCCGACGGTTCCCGAACGCCGAATCATGATCGATGCGATGCTCGACGCAGCCGCCTTTACCAGCGAGTGAGTATCTTCAAACTCTACGAGGTCATTGAGCCGAACCATCGCTCCGATGTGGGTTGGTGTAAGAGCTGACAACTCGGCGACATTCGCCAATGAGATCACATTCGGCTTGGGGTTGATGTGCCACTTGTAGTTCGGCAGAAGGTCGGTTCCACCGGCCACCCAATCGAATTCGGAGTCGGACTCCTGAAGTTGGCCTGCGATTGCGAGCGCCTCGTCGAGGCTGTCAGGCATGTGCAGGGTGAACGGCGGCATCCTCACTTTGCATCACCTCGGTGGCGGCGTTCGGTGTGCTTCCAGGCCGAGCCGGCAAGCCGTGGTGCAGCCATGTATTCCTCTGTAGGGAGGATTGCGACTTCCCAGCGGCTATCCTGTTCATCGCCTGCGATTGTCGGATCAAGTCCGAACAGGGCGCCGTTGTGGTACTCTTCGCGAGCGTCGTCGAGCCACCTTGCGAGGTCCCTCTCAGCGTGTTCCTCGGCTCGCCTCTCGAGTGTGGATTGAAGTTCGGAGTGGGTCAGACGTGGACTCGGAAGGTCGAGCGGGTCATCGATTCCGAGTTTCTTGCAGAGCGATGCAATTTGCCTGTGCATCCTGTCCGGCGTGATTGGCAACTCACTCACACGAACTCCTATGGCGTCGTAGACCGCGTTGCAGACAGCTGGTAGAATCGGTAGGAGCGGGCCCTCGCCAGCCTCCTTTGCACCGAACGGCCCTTCCGGGTCGTTGCTCTCAACGATGATTGGAACAACCTCGGGCATTTCGTGGACGGTCGGAATCTTGTAATCGAGCAGATTTGCATTCAACAGATGGCCGCTGCGACCATACTTCATCTCCTCAGAGAGCACCTGGCCCATTCCCATGTGGCAACTGCCGATTATCTGGCCTTTGACCGCTAGCGGATTCAACGCCTTTCCACAGTCGTGCGCAGCCCACACCTTGAGCACCTTGGTCTGCCCGGTCTCGGGGTCAACCTTCACCTCAGCAGCGTATGCTGAGAAGGAATATGCGGGTGCAAGCCCTGCTGCCGCCCCTTTGTGCATTCGCCCCATTGGTGGCGTTCTATAGGCGCCGGATGCGACCAACGCACCCCGTTCCTCCTGGGCTTTGTGCAGCGCTTCGAGATATGAGACTCCGACCGCTGGGTCCAACTTGTCGTAGATTCGGCGGTCACCAACAGTCAGGTGTTTTTCGTCAGCTCCGGTGATCGCCGCAGTCGCGCTGATGAGTTCTTCGCGAATTTGCATCGCTGCAGAAATCGCCGCGTTCGCATTCATGAAAGTGACACGGCTTGAGTAGGAGCCGAGGTCAACTGGAGAAGTGTCCGATTCCTTCGAGCGAAGCCGAATCATATCGAGAGGAAGTCCGAGAACCTCTGCAACCGCTTGTGAGATTACGGTGTCCGAGCCTTGGCCAATCTCGGCTGCTCCGGTGTGGACGGTTACTCCGCCATCCATGTCGACCTTGAGGTGGACGGTGGCATGGGGGAACTTGTTGGGGTCCCAATGGATTGGCAGGCCACTGCCTGAGATGAAGAAGCCACATCCCAAGCCGATGCCATGACCGAGCGGAAGCTGGCGGAATCGGTTCTCCCAATTACACGCCGCTCTCACCTTTTCGAGACACTCCCGCATGCCGATGCTAGTCACCCTGAAACCGGTGATAGTGGCACTGTGAGGTGGCAGCAGATTGGCCAGTCGGAAGGTGATGGGGTCAACCTCCAAATTATCAGAAATCTCGTCGATTCCGACCTCGACTGCACAGCGCGAATTCACCGCTCCATGCCCTCTCATCGCCCCCGATGCAGGCTTGTTGGTCCAAACCCTAGCACCGGTGTAGTGGAAGGCGCCGATTTCGTAGGGAGCGGTGTGCAGTACGCCGTTGTAGTAGGTCGTCACATGTCCGAATGAGGCGAAGGCACCGCCATCAATCAGAGCGTCGGTCTCAATCCCACACAGTCGCCCCTCATCGTCGGCGTGCAGGTTCATCTCGATTATCGATGGATGACGGCCTCGATTGACCCAAAAGACCTCTTCTCGGTCGAATGTGATGCGCACAGGGCGGCTCGACTTTCGCGAAAGGATGGCGGCGCACATCTCGTGAGGGAAGGGATCGGATTTACCACCGAAGCCGCCTCCCACAAAGGTGCGATAGACATTGATTTGATGCATTGGTATATCCAACACATCCGCCAAGGCGCGGTGCAGATAGTGCGGCACTTGCTGAGGGGTGTAAAGTGTCAGTCGACCGGACGGATCCCAGTTTGCGGCTACCGCGTGGGGCTCGGTGAAGCCGTGGTTGACGCCACTGAATTTCCATGTAGCCTTTGAATTGGTCACCGCGTTTTCGCTGATGCCGTCGACGTCCCCGAACTCTTGGAAGACCCGTTTTTGGATGTTGGACTCGCCGATGTGGTACTTGCCTCGGTCGTGGATTGGGCTCTCTGCGTCCTCCAAACCCTGCTTCATGTCGTGAATGCCGTCGAGCACCTCGTACTCCACCTCGATGAGTTGCAAAGCATGCAATGCGGTCGCCTCGTCCTCGGCTGCCACACAGGCCACCAAGTCTCCCACATGTCGAACCTTCTCAACTGCCATGGCGTGCTCGTCCTTGGTGACCGGCAGAACGCCGAACTTGCATGTCGCATCCTGTCCAGTGGCGACAGCGACAACACCCGGTAGTGCCTCCGCCTTGCTGGTGTCAATCGACTTGACCATGGCGTGATGGTGAGGCGAGCGGAGGATTTTGCCGATTAGCTCGCCGGGCAGGCGAACATCGTCGCCATACTGCGCCTGTCCCGTCACTTTCCAGCGGCTGTCCACCAGTGGTGTACTCTTGCCGATTGCAGTGCTGCTGACCAAGTGGTCATGCTTGTGGGGTCCCAATGGCTGTGGTTTGGTGCCACCTTGGCTTTCAGGTATCATCGTAGGGTCTTGAAGCCGGCTGAAGGTGTCCTTGCCGCCAGAGCCGGGGCGAGCGAAGGGCAGTTTGCCCGGCTGTTGGGTGTAGCCGACCATGTCCTTCTTTTCGTCTGCCATGTCACTCACCTCGCTCTTGTGTCGAGGCTGGCTCCATCGCCTCACTGCTCGCCGCTTCGGGGGCCTCGGCTTCGGGAACTTGGGGGGCCGTGGAGGTGTTAGCCGATTCGACCGCCAACCCGGGGTGCGGGTCGGAGTGGGCTTCAGTCGGGTCAGGGGTTTGCGATTTGGAGGTGATGATTTCGGAGGCTGCGCGGACAGAATCGACAATCTGCTGGTATCCGGTACAGCGGCAGAGATTGCCATCGATCGCCGCCTTAATCTCGGGATCGCTTGGAGTCGGATTTGCTTCGAGAAGAGCTGAGATCACCACCAAGAAGCCGGGGGTGCAGAAGCCGCACTGACTCCCTCCATGGGTGGTGAATGTCTCCTGAATTGGATGCAGGTGATGGCCGTTGGCCAAACCTTCCACGGTTGTGATCGATGCCCCATTTGCCTCTTGGGCCAACATCAGGCAGGAGAGCCGCGGTTTTCCGTTTACTAGCACCGAACAGCAACCACAGGTGCCCATGTCGCAGCCTCGCTTCGTGCCGAGGCTACCGGCCTGGTCACGGAGAACGTCGAGAAGGATGGCGTTGCTTTCGATGTTGGTGTGAAATTCACCTCCGTTGATTTCGGCTGCCCAATCGATTTCATTCGGCCGAGGCAGCATCGGGATTCGAATCGACTTGCTCATCTCACTCCCTCCGCTCACTCTGTGAGCGATGCTGACGAGGGCTGTCACGCCTTTGATGATTCGCTATTCTGTGAATGCGTTGCCGTCAACAACATTTCAGATTGAACCTAACTTCGAAGCCGCACGACCTCGAAGTCATCGACGCCGGTAGGAGGAGGAGTCCAATCTTTATCGCCGGGCAGAATGAGCGGGTCGCCAATCGATACCAGCAACTCGGCCAAGTCTCGCTGGGAATCAGTCAACTCGTCCCAAGGAACTCCACCTCTGCGCAGCCGAGCCCACCGCTTCAGCGTGTTCAAGGCGAGCATGGAGCGGCGCCACAGTAGAAGGTGCAAGCGCGCTGCAACCGCCCAAAGCGGCATCAAGATGAATGCCAAAAGGAGCCAGGGAATCTGTACGAGGTAGGGTTGAACCAGTGGCAGGAGTCCGTACAATTTGAGGTTGTAGAGCGGACTGGTGTCGCCGGCGAGAAGGAAGGCCACAGGAAACGAAATCAGAACCCACCAAAGTGGAAGCAAGACGAATCCAGCGGCGATTTTCTTACTGCCCAAACCGGCTGGCTCATCCTTTGCGGAATGGATCGCCAACGGTCCGGATATGCGATACGGTAGGTAGGAACCGAGAAGTGCACCCCAGGTGATGAGTCCGAACATCCACATCCATGACCAGATGATTTGGAGCACAGCAAGGCCGAGGTCAGCCGGGCCCGGTCGACTGTCGCGGTCGTAGAGTTCATGCTCATCGAGGTCATGTTCCTGCATTTTTCCTGCGTGGGCTGCCATCTTCGTCCTCAACTCGCCCGCCTTCTCAGGGTCATTTTCCAGCAGATGGAGCCACGCTGCCCGAGTGCGTCGCGCCCCCAAGACAGCCTCTGCGTAGGTCGCTCTGCTGGTCCTTCCGAGCGCCCTGTTCCGATGCACGGAAATCAATCCTCGAGTCCGCCACAGAAGTTTCCGGTCTTCCCAAGTGTTGAGCCCAAGGCTTGACCTCTCCATCTCGACAGAGAGCGCATCGGTCACCGCCAGCACCCAAGCGCGGTCGGCGCCCACCTCTTCACCGAATTCCTCGATGAGCTCGGCTGACGGGGCTGGGCTGCCCTCCTCTTCCGGGAGTGGCGGCATTTCCATCGGCGGATGAACGGTCACAAGCGCTCTCTCGCGGAATCGGTTGGCGTCTGAATAGTGCAAGCCGACGGGAACCATTCGTGGCTCATCGACTCCTGCTGCGCGCGCTTGCCGAATTGCTAGCAACATGATGCGAGCCGGCCCGGTTTTCATCTTCTGAGGCCGGCTCATCAAATGGGAGATTCCCTCAGGATAAATAGCGCATCTACCCTGCTCGACTAGGATATCAGCGAGGGTCTCTATCATACCGCTGTTGCCCTTTGAGCCAGCGTCACCTTCAGCGCCCCTGTCGGATGCTCTATAGGCGGGTTTCGCGCCCGCGGCGCGCATGAATTGGCCAAGCACCGGAACCGCGAACAGCGTGTGCTTGGCGACGAATGTCAATTGCCCTGGGAGGGTCGATAACATCAGCAACGGGTCGATGAGCGAACCGGGGTGCCAAGCGGCGTAGAGAACACCTCCCTCTTCGGGAATCCACTCTTCGTCAACGATGTCATGTTCGCGGAACCAAGTCTCGCAGATCTCCCGGCAGAGCCAGCGAATAGCGCGATAGGGGAGAGGGGTGGGTGTGCCCTCCACATCATCGGCCATGACCCCCGATGTGTTGTCCGAGGCAATAGGCAATTCCCCGGCAGAGTTTTCGGAGGGACTTGGGGGAATGTTCATTCTATGCGGCGAGTTGCCTCGGCAGGGATTGAGCGATGGTTGGAAAGAATGTTGTTTTGGCGGTCATCGGAGTTCTTCTTCTGGCGCTGAACGTTGCAGTGGTTGGCACGGTTGCGACAGGTGCAGTCGAAGGGGCAGTTGGTGAGATGTTTGCGACCTATCCGAAGGATGAGATATGTGCAAATGATGATTGTTCAGAGGTAAATGAGGATTGGCTGACATCGACGAGTGAGAGAGACTACTACGCGTGGAATCTGACAAATCTTGACGAAATAATTGCAAATCCTCAAACTGATGCTGTGTATGAGAGAGTAGGCCCTGTCACCTACGAAATCTCCACGGAGAGAACCTTCCTGTCACACGACGGTGAGGCGGGAACCCTCACCTACTCTGAGATTAAGACATACCAGTGGAAGGGCGGTACACCATCGAGTACACCGGTGACCGCTCTCAACATTCTCTTCGAGCCCCAGAGAATCGGCGCGACCTCTCTCTTCGTCAACATCATCGGGCAGATGTCCAAGGCGGGCTTCTGCTCTGAGATGGTCGAAAACGACATGGAGGTCGGCGTCCCTAGCCAGCGGACTGCAAACGCGCTAGACCAGAGTGGCCCAAACTCGACTTGGGATTGGGCTGATTACGCATACTTCAGCGCCACAGACCCCGGTGACTCCAGCGTCTCCATCGCCCTGACCAGCAAGTGGGGTCCCGCTCTGTTCGTCGGACTTGGCACGCCTGAGGAATTCAGCACCTCACTTCAGCGAGCCGCACTATTTGGCTACGCTGCCCCCGGGGAAGCTCCTGGTACGGTGAATGAGAGCGAGACTTTTGTTCGCGACCAAGCGTTGTACGCGCTGGTCGCTGCCGAATATGTTCAGAACGGCGGTGGTGATGAGAACTGGGATGATGACATCAACGAAGTCGAAAATCGGTTCTACGAGGTGAGCGGCGCACGCCTCAGCAATCACTCTGTACTCAACGACATCCTCTACGGGATGGATGGTGGTACTCCGCGTGGCCTACTGGTCTCTGATTCAGGAGGGTTGATGCAAGGCTTCGCTCTCTTCCTCCTCGCTGCGCAGGAAAATCCGTTCGCTGTCATGGCTGACTACCATATCGGAATCACCGACCTTCAGAAGGTGGGTTTCTATGCCGGAGATTGGTTCCTCGATGAGACTACATTCCCATTGATTCTGACTGGGGGTTCAGGAACGCTCAATGCGAGTGGATACCAATATGGGTTGTTCGGAAGCGAGAACCCTCTGACAGGTGGCTATGCTGAAGCCAGCCTGAACGTCGGTGGAGTTTGGGGCTCTGGGATGTTTTCGGCTTGGGGCTCCACTGGTTATGTGGACCTCAGTTATGACCAGACTGAGAACATCCTCTATGGTCCGATGGGCATTACTGGAGATGGAGCTGCTGCCTTCCTATACGGTGAGGTCACCGGCCACACCCTTCCTGTCGACCCTACTACCTTGACACCCATGAAGGGCGGCACAGAATTGACTTGGGACGATGCTCTAGTCGCTCAAATCTACGGGATTGACAATGGCTCAGCCGCAGCCTTGCGTTACTTCACCTACCATCTGATGTTCAAGGACCAGATACCTGGCTTGCTTGAGGGCATGTTCGGAGAAGAGGCCACTGGATATCCGGGTGCCACGAAGTTCGTATCTCACACTGTTGATGAATGGCTCTTTGGATGGCGCGACCCGCTGATGGCACAGTTGGGTGGAAATGTCAACGATGAATCTCTCGGCTGGCAGTCATTGGAAACCAACAAGACATACTTCGGATCACCGGATGTCTCAACCGGTGATGGCACGACCTACACAATCTGCACGGGCGAAAACAGCGTATGTGACAAAGGTGAAACATTGTTGCAAGATGGTTCGGAATACCTCTTTTGGCGGACTCCGGAAATGGAAGAGGCCACCTTCGGCCAACTCAGCGCCGAGAGTCTCGCAGGAACCTCCGGCGGTTTCATCACGGGTGATGGTGACCTCCTAAACCTAGGCGACTACGCAATTTCTGCTCCGATTCGACAATTGGATGGCGAGCATCTCGGAATGCCCGTAGAGGTCTGGACTGTCAGTGTGGCACCGGGCGAGCGTTCGATTCAGGGCAAGTTGACGAACCAGAAATCAGTTACTGACATTTTTCCAGGGGCAGTACCAATTTACTTCAGCGCTGAGGTCGAATTGAAGGTTCAACGAACGGCACGGATCATCGTGGCTGGTGAATCGACGAGTCACTTCTATCTCGATACGCGAATAATGTCTGCACAGGCTGCGAGTCCACCCACGGAGGCGGACCTCCAACCGATCTTCATGATTGTCTCCGGAGGCGGTGCTGACCAATCTACAGTTGATGCGATGCAGAGTGGAATCATCCAAAATCAGAATCGTTTCACCTATTGGACCAACTTTGACACAGGCGGAAGCGCCTTCTTCATCGACTATGTCACAGCGCTGATCTACCTCGCTGGATTTGGACTGCTTGTGGCTGGAATCATCGGTTTGGTTGGAGCCGAGCCTGAGGGTTGGGCTGCTGCCATGGGTCGTGAGGACGAGAGCGGCGAAGACGGCGAGGAGTGAGATGCTCAGCCGCGGTTCCGCCCAACTTTGGCTACGCTGGCAAACCTTTGATTGAGCCAATCTACTTCGATTACCCACTTCACAAGTGCCGCTTCAGCTGACTGCAGATGCTCTCCGAGGGTACTTCGGGCGATTCCCAGTTTTTCTGCGAGCGCACTAACTGAAATCCCCCTCGGGTCCTGATAGTACCCGTGGTGAACTGCGAGATTCAGGATTTCCAACTGTCTCTCTCCGAGGAGTTCGAGCGCTTCGTGCTTAGGCTCCTCTTGCGAAATCACCGATACCTTGTCGGGAGGGAGTACCAATCTGGTGGCGGCGAGGAAGCCGCTGATACCTTTGGGTACGCCCCGCAAGGTGAGCACCATTCCGTCGTCGGAGACCGAGTATGGCGGAATTACCGCAATATCAACGAATGGAATCGCAGTGGTGACGATTGGGTGGCTGTTCATCACGACAATCGTTTCCATTCCATCCTTTTCTGACCCGATGGTCTGCTCAACAGTGATGAAATCGAAGTTATCGAAGTCAGATGCGCTACCACCGTTTTGATACTCAACTCTCGCTAGTTGCCGGACTCCCTCAGGCTGCACGTCAAGATGCGCCACGACCTCAAACAATTTGCAGAATTCCAAAAGTTTGGCGAAGTCTGACCTCGCAATCGATTCGCGGTTCCAATGGAGTCTAACCTCTTGCACAACTCCCGCACCCCCGAATCATTGTATCATGGTATTGATTACCGGGAAAGAAAAGCTTCGTCCAAGGAGTGTCGGGTGATAACTCATAAGTCGGCGTAACAATTGTGCAGCCATGGCAGAGGATTCAGCACCCACTCGCTCGAGATTCAGAGATGTCGCACCCACTACCGCACCACCCCCGGTTCAGCCCCAGATCTACCAACCTGGCGTGAGTGTGGTCCCACCAACTTCCACGCTTCCAGATATTGATGCGGCGAAGGCAGGCATGGTCTTCTCGATAGTTGGCGGTGTCATAGCCCTGATGATAGCAATCGGGAGATTCATGACCAGCGAGTTGGACTCCGACTCTCAGTTTCTCTACCTCGGATTGGGCTCCGCAGCCCTCGTTCTAGCTTCCTACGCCTTCGTTGAGGTCCAGCACAGACGTCACGGCGCTCTCTCCATCGTCCACGATTATGTCCTCGGCTTCGGCCACCTCTTCGCCGCCCTCGGCACCTTCTGGATCACCCGATGGATTCTCTTCGCCTCATGTGGTCAGTGGCTTGCCGACAGCGGATTCTGCCACGGCGCCTCTGGCGCGGAGGGCTGGATGCCGGCGGAATGGGGAGTATTGCTGCAAGCGGGCGCGTTCGTTATCCTCGGGTTATTCCAATGGATGCACAACAGACGGGTCGGTGCGACCACCCTTCCCCGCTTGGTTTCCGTACTCGCACCACTCATCATCCTCCTGATCGGGTCAGTCGTATGGTTGGACTGGTCCGACGGCACGATTGGCAAGCCTCTCATCCTGAGCGTAGTCCTGTTGACCGGGGTCGGAATGTGGCTTGGCTCGACCAGCGACAGGGCCCCTCTCTTCCTCGCATCGGCGGGACTTTCGTCTGTCATCCCAATAATCTACGAAGCGACTGCGGGTGGCGGAGCCGGTCTCTCACTGCTCGCATTGGTCGTTCTGATGCAGGGCGTCTTCGCCTCCGCGAAAGGCCTCTCCCGCTCGATGATTCAAGTCGGTTCAATCGCCTTGGTCGTCTTGGTGGTGATAGCGGAGTTCACAGCTCTTGTGAACGGCTATGACGTAGTGCTCGCAACTACGGTGGGCGCTCCTCTCCTGACGCTCCCACTCTTCCTCTGGCTGGCGCTGCTCATCGGCTACTTTCTGCCGGTGCACATGCGGCGGGTCCCATGGATGCCGATTGGCCTCGCAGTCGGTCTCGCGTTCATCCCTTCACCAGGGAGTGCGCTCGCTTGGGCGCTTGCGCTCATCGCCTTCACCTACATGCTGACCCGGCCGCAGACTCGTCGTTGGGTCTCGGATTGGACTTACGCCATGCTAGCCGCCTCGTGGTTCCTCGTCGACTGGCTATCCTCCTTCGGCTCACCATTCGATGTCCTAAGCCTCGACCCGCTCTTCCTGATCGTGCCGCCAGCCGCCCTACTGCTGCTCGGCGAGGTGGGCTCAAACAATAATCGCCTCTCTAAGGGCCCCCATCACCTCGCCGTCGCGCTCATCCTGTTGTCGCATGAGATGCTGTTTGGTGACGGCGCGCTGCTGCCGCTCTGTTTCGTCGCATATCTGACTATCTTGGTGGCAAGAACGGCCATCAACGCGGAAGGGATTGCTAAGGATGACATAACCAAGCGCCGTGAGATATCGGTGCTGGTGCTGCTGACCGGCGCAGCCATCCTGCTGTTGCAGTTGTTCGGCAGGCTTGATTCTGGGTTTGGGGAGATGATAGGCGTTGAGGACCTTGGGATTGAAGCGCTCTTCTTGGCGGTCATTCTCTACGGTCTCGGCCGTCATCTGAGGTCCCTCGAATACGATGTCGGGCATGTCTTGGGTGGCTTCCTGGGTTCGGGCATAGAAGTTCAGGGCTGGGACCCGAAAACCGCCACTTGGTCCGTGACCTCCTCGCCGTTAGCAAATCGGATGAAGGAGGCCAAATGGGGACCGGCGATGAGATTCAGTCTAATCCTCCCACTGATGATATTCTCAGCAGCCTCCTCACAATTGAATGAGAGTTGGGCCGTCTTCCTCCTCCTGATTCCAATCATGGTTCTGATGAGAGAGGTTCTGTTCGAACTTCCCAAGGACAATCGAACACGCGCGGCAGGGGCTTGGCTGCTCTTTTTGAGCGCCCTGCCATGGTCGCTCAGAATTCACGAACAGATTTTGACAGGCGACCCAACAGCCCTCCTGCTGCCACAAATCGCCTTCGATGTGATGTTGCTTGCCGGCCCACTTCTGGGCCACTTCATCCTGATGAAGGAGGGTGTTGAAAGAGAGGAGGGAGGCGCCGCTGGCTGGTTGCTTGCAGGTCTGATGATGACCGCCCTGCTCGACACATCCGGTGGACTGCTGCTGTTCTCACTGTTAGCCATCGTATTTGCTAGGGCCATCAGACATCGACGACAAGTCGGCATCAATCTGCTTCCTTTCGCCTACGGGTTCGGTGTCGCCTTTCTCGGACTCCTACCCCACACGATCGTAGATCTCGTCCCGACCATCGATTTCCTAGTCGCCGAGAAACACTCCCTCCTGCTCTTTCTCAAGCTGCCAGTATGGGCCGGCCTCGGTTTCATCCTACTCGGATTGGTTCCTCTCACTCTGTTCATGAAGGACCATCGAAATCGCAAGGAGGCGGAGGGTCCGTCGAATCAGGAAATGCCCCTCGTAGTGCCGGTTTTCTCGCTCATCGTAGGCCTCCATCTTCTCGTATCAGAACCGCACCTCCTGCTCTTTGCGGTCGTGTTGCTCGCCGGCGTCGGCGCTTGGTTCACCGGCAAGTTGTCCATTTATTGGGTCTGGTCGCCTCTCTTTGCAACTTCTCTCACCTTCGTCGCAATGGAGGAGAATTTCTGGGGCAGCAATCCGTTCCCCGAGGCAGCAGCGGTCACCGTCTTTGCCTGCTGGCTGATTCACCTCGCCTTCTGGCGTGGTGTGATGGAAACACATGCTGTTCCAGCCCTACCCGGGAAACCCCCGTTTGGGTCGGTGGACGTGAAGGCGGAGTACGCCCAGACACGTAAATTGATATCGAATTCACAACTTCTCTTCGCCCTGTTCTTCAGCCTGCTCGCAGTGTCGGTTTGGGGTGGGATTGCCTTCCTTGTGAGTGCCTTCGGAATCTCGTGCCGCGCTTGGGTGCGGAGAGAGAAGTGGTTGCTGATGGGCGGCTCGATTCTCGAAGCGTTTGCGATAGGAAACAGTGTGGATAAACTCTGGGATGTGGATTGGGCTATGGAGGCTGCTGGCGCTTGGCTGGTGATGTGTGGGCTGGTCTATACTTGGGCATCATGGCGAAACTGGGACTTTGAGTGGCGTGAAATCTCTGACGCTGAAGTTGTCAAACTCTCACGCGATGTCGGAATCGGCGGCGCTGTGATGGTGCCGTTCGGTGCCCTAATGCTGTCTCAAGACCCTGGTCTCTGGCTGTTCGGAGCGGTGCTTTCGCTATTCGGCGGGTTTCAGATGTTGATCGGCTTCGAGAGAGACGAAGGTTGGCGCCGCATATACACGCTGATTTCGATTCCCACAGGAATCATCATCGTCGCCGGTGACATTGACAACGGTGTCATGCAGGGTGTGATGTACCTGCTCGCTGCGTTGACGCTGTTTGGTCAGGGATTCCTTTACATGAACCGTGCAGAGGTCAAGATGGCCAGTACTGGGGAGATATACGAAAGTGCTGAAACTTCAGACATCCAAAGTGGCTTCACTGAGCCGGTTGAGCAGACTGTTGCGGCCGCATCCACTAGTGTCGTCGCTGCATTAGACACCCTAGAAGCTCCTTATCCTGATATCACCGAGCCGAGCGTGGGAGCTGCTGTCGCTGCTGAGGTGGCCTCGAGTGGGGACATCCCGACTCCTGTTACTGAGATGCCGGAGGTTCAGCTACCGGTGCCCGCGCCCCCGACACCGAGTCGTTTCGATTCCGGAGAGGGCTTCATGGTCGAGTTGCCAGCAGATGTGATGGCGCGGCTGCGAGATGCACTTGCCACAAGTCAATTCGAAGGGTTCCAGCCGGTTGTTCGCTGGAATCAGCATGGTCAGGTTATCCTCGACTTCGAGCCTGAGGGATGAGGGAAAGTTTGGATATAGCGCACCCCTTGGGCGAGACGCAGGAGTGTAGACATTGAGCCTTATCAGGAATGTCGGAGTGTTGGCCGTAGGCCTTCTGCTGCTGGGAGTTAACCTCCTGGTACTGGGACCGATGGCGACTGGCGCGGTTCAGGAGGCTGTGGACGAGAAGTTCGCCACCAAGCCGTTCGACGATGCGTGCGCCAACGATGACTGCAGCGAGGCGAACGAGGATTGGGCCACCACCACCTCCAGCCGTGACTACTACGCGTGGAACCTGACCAATCCCCAGCAGACCCTCTCCAACCCAGCTGCAGCGCTGTTCGAGAAGGTCGGTCCGGTCACATACGACATAACCACCACTCGCACCATCGTTTCGCACAGCGCCAGCGCGGGAACGCTGACCTATGTCGAGTCGAAGTCCTACGAGCAGTCTGGAGGCTTGCCCGGCACGACGAGAATCACCGGCCTGAACATCCTCTTCGAGCCGCAGCGCATCGGAGCCACCTCTTTGGCGATGCAGGGCGTGTTCGACCTGACAAGGACAGGATTTGCTGTCAAATCGATGAACAACGACATGAACATCACGGGAGCATCGATTCTGACCGCTGCAGACATCGCGGAGGAGGCTGCGGCACTGGGGGTGACCGACGAGTCAACCGGGTGGCACGCCATACACGCACAACTCAACTCCTCGGTGGCGGCCAACATCCTCTATGAGGTGACTGAGCCGAGCGGAGAGAACATCTCTCTCACCAGTAAGTGGGGTCCGATGCTGTTCATCAAGTTGGGCGCTCCAGACTGTGTACCTGACCTCTTCGTGGGCACGGCAGTACTGGGCGAGAACACCACCGCGCGGGCGCAGATGTACGGCTATCTGGAGACCGGTTCCGACCTCGGCCTGTTGCAGACCTGCATGCAGGATGGCACGATATTCCTCGACCTGTTGGAAAAGTGGTACCTGAACGGAGGCTACGCCCCGGGGGGTATCCAACTGGCGCCAGACGAATATGACACCAATGAGGTGCTAGTGTCACCTGCGCTGATCACTGATGGAGTGGCTTGGGATGACTCTTCCAAGGCAGACACATGGGACGATCGCATAGAGACCATGTCCGGTGCAGAGTTGGACGAGGAGACCGCTGCCGAACTGCTGTTCGCAGGCCACCTGAGCGACGAGCCGGCCGGCCTGTTGGCGACCAACTCCGAAGGGACTTCGTTCGGACTCACCACATTCTTCGAGATGGATGCGGTTGCTGCCATGAACGCCTTCAACCTGACAACCGTACAGTATGCTGAGGTCGCGGCCTGGGCCAACGGCTGGTTGCAGGACACCACCACGATGCCGTTGGTTCTGGTGGGTGGGTCTGGTACCATCGACGCCACCACCTTCGCTCTCACGGCCCTCGGAGGAGAGGAGCCGGTCAACGGCGGCTATCTCGAGAAGAGCCTGAACATCGGTGGAGTCTGGGGCTCGGGAGCGATGGTCGCATTCGGTGCGAATGGCGATGTCTCACTGACGCCGGAGCAGGTTGACGACATCCTGTTCGGGGCGATGGGGCTCACCGGTGATGCGTGCGTCATGTTCCTCTACGGGGAGATGACCGGTCACACCATCCCGCTCGATTCGATGATGTCTCCAAGTTTGATGGGAGCCGAGATTCCGTGGAACGACACAACAGTCGCCACGATGTACGGAATCGACGAGAACTCCGCTGCAGCGTTGCGCTACTTCGTCAGGTCCGTCATGTTCGGTGACTTCGTCCCAACCCTGCTCGAATCAAGGTTCGGTGAGGAGGCGACAGGATATCCTGGCGCCACCAAGTATGTCACACACACGCTGGACGAGTGGCTGTTCGGTTGGCGAGACCCGTTGATGGCACTACTCGCCGGAGATATGTCTGACCCGACCTTGGGTTGGCAGTCGCTTGAGACCAATGCTACCTACTACGGCTCGGGAGGAGTCTCCACAGGGGAGGGAACGACCTACAAGATCTGCACAGGGGAGTCGGACACCTGTGACAAGGGAGAGATTCTGCAGCAGGACGGCTCGAGCAAGCTAGACTGGAGGACCGACTCGACCTCCGTTGCCACCTTCGGGCGCGTCAGCGCCGTCTCACTCGCGGGTACCACTGGCGGCTTCATCACCGGTGAAGGAGACCTGCTCAACATGGGAGACTACACAGTGGTCTCGCTCAGCAGGGCTGGTGACGGGCGACACTACGATGTTCCAACCGACACCTGGACCGCCACCGCCGACCCTACGCAGAACAGTATTCAGGCGAAGTTGG
>Ga0208879_1000757_pt1 | contig 32327 bp, 25 predicted proteins | sample Knorr_S15_td_Bot_FD_185605 | JGI IMG/M metagenome (GOLD analysis project Ga0208879, IMG submission 185605) | Marine microbial communities from Southern Atlantic Ocean transect - Knorr_S15_td_Bottom_ad_5009_LV_A (SPAdes) (version 2) | ecosystem: Environmental > Aquatic > Marine > Oceanic | place...
CCGGTGAAGGTGAAGGCGAAGGCAAACCCGGTGAAGGCGAAGGCAAACCCGGTGAAGGCGAGGGCAAACCCGGTGAAGGTGAAGGCAAACCCGGTGAAGGTGAAGGCAAACCCGGTGAAGGCGAGGGCAAACCCGGACAGGGCGGTGAAGGCGGCGAGAGTGGTGAAAGTGGTCAGCAAGACGACAATCCGGCTCGCAAGCGATTGGAAGAAGCTCAAGAACAGATGAAGCAGGCCCAAATCGAACTTGAAAATGCTCGCCGCAGTGAATCTATTGAAGCACAAGAAGCGGCCAAGAGAAAACTCATTGAAGCTAAAGCACAGCTTGAAGAAATTCTGCGACAGCTACGCGAAGAAGAACTAGAAAGGATGTTAGCTTTGCTCGAGGGTCGTTTCCGGAAAATGCTCGAAATGGAACTGAGGGTGTATGAAGGAACATTGCAACTTTCAAAAATCCCTAAAGCGGATCAGGATCGTGAAGTCCAAGTTGCAGCTAACAAGCTGAGTTTTCAACAACGACGTATTGGATTGGAAGCAGACAAGGTACTTACATTGTTGCTTGAGGAAGGCTCATCGATCGCGTTTCCTGAAACTGTCAGAATCATGCGAGAGGACATGGAACAGGCTGCCAGTCGCTTAAGCCAATTGAAAGTTGGTCGTATAACCCTTGGGATTGAAGAAGACATCATCCAGTCCATTGAGGAGATGATCGAAGCACTGCAACAAGCTCAACAGGATTTAGAAGAGCAGCAACAACAACAGCAGCAACAACAACAACAACAGCAACAACAAGAACAACCACTTGTCGACAAATTAGCCGAACTGCGGATGATTCGATCACTTCAACTGCGCATCAACAAACGCACGAAACGATACTCGCGCCTGCTCGACGATCTCGATGATCCAACCGGTCAAGCAATGGATGTCGACTTGATTACCGCTTTGCAGAAGCTTTCCGATACGCAACGAAGTTTACAACGCATCACTCGTGATATCGTACTTGGAAAAAACCAATAACAACTACAGCCTTTTTTCGCTGGGGCATTTACACTATGAACTTCAAATCAACCATCGCTTGTGCTGCCGTAGTAACGTTATTTTGTGTGGCAATAGCACCAACAACCGTTTCTGCTCAGGATGAACTTGAAAAGAGAGCGACTTGGTCCTTTCCCGATCAACTAACGGTCAAAGCCGATCTAGATAAATACCTAAGCGAGTCCGAAGTTTCCGAAGCCATCCAGCAACAGATCGCGATTCTGTGGGAAATTCCCATTGAATCAGACGACCGCTCGCTGTTGCTCGACCAGCTCATCAACAGCTTCGCATTAGCGAACAAAGATGTACGCGAACTTACAGCCCGCCTTGACACAACTCCGGCTACAGCGGCAAATATTATTCCAACCATGCTTACCGATGAGTCACAGAACGACTTCCTGCGAAATAACCTACGACTCTTTTACGGTCGCTGGCTCGCTCACAGTGACCTGCAAGACGAGTGCTTGCAAGTACTTGAAGGTATTACCCCAAGCCAAGTCGTCGATCCGGCGACATTACTGTTTTATCAAGCCACGGGTTACCACCGCATTCTCGCCAAAGACGTTTGTCTACAGAAAATAGATCTATTGTTAGAAAACGAGGAGCAATTGCCGCGACGCTACAGCGCGATTGCCAAATTGATGAAAGCAGATGTCGGACCATTAAAGTCTGACTCATTGGACGAAGTGGCTCGTTTGATGGCGGACATTCGCCGCCGACTGAAGCTTGGACGAGCTGGCACTAGAGTTCGCCAAGAAGAAGACGATGTCATTGCCAAGCTCGACAAGATGATTGAAGAGTTGGAACAACAACAACAACAGCAACAATCTGGCAGCGGTGGTGGTAGTTCCAGTTCAAGCTCACCCGCGCAAGATTCATCCAACCTTGGTGGTTCTGGTCCAGGTAACGTCGACAACAAAAGCGTCAAAGAGGGCGATGACTGGGGAGCTTTACCTCCACGCGAGCGACAAAAAGCATTGCAACAAATCAGCAAAGAACTGCCGGCTCATTACCGCGAAGTGATTGAAGAGTATTTCCGAAAACTGGCTCGTGACGAAGGTTAGCCAAATCACGTATCCAACACCGCCACCGCTATTCGCTGGCATATCGAACAAACTCTGAGGGGCGAGAAATCTCATATGTGGACAACCGTACTTTTATCGGCAGCGCTATTTGTATCCACCGAGGTACAGGTAAACCTACTGCAAGGGGACCCAGTGGCCGGAAGTATCTCAGCGCTTAATAGCCAGGAAATTACACTGACTGGTAAAGCCGGCGACACTCGACACGCATTAGACCAACTACAGTCAATCGTCTTTGCCCATCAGGCTGCACCAGTCAAAGATGCAACCACTCTGATTACACTTCACGATGGATCTAGTTTCCACGCAAAATCAATCACGCTTAGCGGCGAAAAATGCACGGTGGTTATTGGAGATGCTCAGTCCTTTATCTGTCGCGCTGATAGCGTCCGCGATATTCAATTTAAATCCTTAACCGACGAAGCACTGCAGCAATATCAACAAATCATCGCGGCGGATAGTGCGGAGGACATTTTAATCGTACAACGTCAATCGGGTGCTATCGATCAACTTGAAGGCATCGTCGAAGCAATTGATGGGGAATTCGTAACATTCAATTTTGACGGTGATAAAATACCTGTCGAAATCACCAAATTGGCAGGCATTCGACTCGTGAAACCCGCCAACAAGGAAACCGCCAAGTCTCTCTGTCGAATTATCGACACGTCAAACAACGTTTGGCAAGTGAGCCAACTCAAACTCGTTTCTGAAGACCAGGAACTGCAAGCCAAAACTTGCACAGGCGAGTCACTGACCCTCAAGCTATCTGAATTAAGTCGACTAGATTTTGCTAGTAACAACATCTTGTATTTAAGTGATATAACCCCTGAAGCTGTGGAGTGGACACCATTTTTGTCTGGCAATTTAATCCGCAAACGGTTGTCCAAGGTTTACGAACCACGCATGGATATTTCCGTCGATGGCACTCCGCTGATGGTTGGAACGGAGAGCTATTCCAAAGGAATTTCGATCCATAGCCGCACGGTAATGTCACTGAGACTACCTGACACTTATTCTAAACTACAAATGGATATCGGAATTGATCCTTCAATGAACGGTCGTGGCCACGTGGAATTGACAATCCTCGGGGACAACAAGCAGTTGTTTCAGGATTTTGTTGCCGGTAGTGATAAACCACGAACCTTAGACATAAACATCGCCGGGGTCCGACGCATAACGATCAAAGTTGACTATGGAAAAAACCTCGACATCGGCGACCAACTCAATATGGGTAATGCTCGATTATTGAAATAGCATTATTCAAGTGAATAACATGTAGCTGGGGATACCTCAACGGTAAACCGCAACGCAATTTCTGGAGACAGTAGTGATTCTTACTTTACGCACAACACAAACACTAAGCTCTGCATTAGCAGTCGCATTGTTACTTTGCCCATTATCCGTCCAAGCGGTCGACGTGCCATCATCAGTATTGTCGGCTCAAGCTAAACGCATTGCAGCGATCCGCAAGGCATCTGCTTCAACCGTTATGGTATTCGCTGCCGGAGGCAAAGGGGGCGGTTCCGGAGTTTTAATTAGTCCTGACGGTTATGCCTTGAGTAACTTTCACGTCGTCAAGCCAGCTGGCACCGCAATGAAATGTGCGCTCAACGATGGACAGCTTTATGATGCCGTTGTCGTAGGCGTCGATCCTGTTGGCGATGTCGCTTTGATAAAAATGATCGGTCGCGATGACTTTCCGTTCGCAAAGATGACCGACAGCGACAAAGTAAGACTAGGCGACTGGTGTTTTGCCGTGGGAAACCCATTCCTGCTAGCCACCGATTTTCAGCCAACAGTAACCTATGGCATCGTATCTGGAGTACATCGGTATCAATACCCAGCCGGTACTTTGTTAGAATATACTGACTGCATCCAAACAGACGCTTCCATTAACCCTGGAAATTCAGGTGGCCCGTTGTTCAATGCAAACGGCGATCTCATTGGTATTAACGGACGCGGGTCTTTTGAGAAACGTGGGCGAGTCAACGTCGGAGTCGGATATGCAATTTCAATTAATCAGATCAAACATTTCCTTGGCTATTTACACAGTGGTCGGTTTCTCGACCACGCTACGCTCGGTGCCAACATGGTAACCGATGAAAATGGCGCAGTTGTCGTCTCCAACATCATCGAATCCTCCGACGCATACCGCCGAGGCTTACGTTACGGTGATCAACTGCTGTCATTCGGCGGCAGGCCAATTAACACCGTCAACGGATTCAAAAATGTACTTGGAATTTATCCCCGCGGTTGGAGAGTTCCTATTAGTTTTTTGCACGACGGAAAACAAATCGACACATTTGTTCGCCTGGCTGGAGTCCACAGTCCAGAAGAGTTGCTGGCCAAAGTGCAACCCAATCGCAAGCCCCCAGCACGTCCTCCAGAACAAGAGAAACCCAAGGATGATCCGCCAGAGGCAAAACCGCCGGCTAAAAACATCAAGAAGACGGGTTTCCCGCCGGCAGTTGCACCCTTCATTGAAGCACGACATGGTTATGCAAACTACTATTTTAACAAGCTCAATCAAAACCGTGTTTGGGACAAGTACATTGGTTTAACCAAAGGCGACAAACTCCCGGGCAATTGGATTATCGAAGGACAAATCGGAAACCTGGGGGCAGCCACCATCCATCTACAAGCGAATCGAGTTGATGCCAAGCTACCACAGGGCACGACATTTGCCGATCTAGACGCTGATCTCAACACACAGGATGCTCCCCGCGGCAGCGGAGGGATGCTCGTCGCACTTCACATGTGGAAGCACATCATGCAAGTAAGTCCGACACGCTTTGGCGAGGTCTACTACCTTGGCTCCATGCCCACTCCCAAGCATTCACAAAAACAAGACGTCCTCATCGGCACTCACAGTGTCATTGAATGTCGCTATTATTTTGACCCTAAATCCGGCCATCTAACTTCTATAGAAATGTACCCAGACCTCGGTGTCGACCCTTGTGAACTCTATTTCAGCGACTACAAAGAAGTCAACGGTCACTTGTTGCCGCATCACATAGAGGTCGTTCATGGCGAAGTCATCTATGGAGAACTTATCATTTCAAGTTATCAGTTTCCCACTGCCGTTAAGGGAGCGAATTGAGCTATGTCACTATTGTTTGCAAAACGTCTACCCTTACTGAAGCCTCTGTTGATTGCAACATTGGTCCTCAGTGGACTAGCAACCTCATCCCAAGCGGACGATCTGGCTTTGGCCTCCAATACGGTTCAAAGCAAGATGGTAAAAATCTACGGAGCTGGTGGACTGAAAGGTCTCGAGGCCTACCAAAGTGGCTTTCTAATTAGCGGTGATGGACATATTCTAACGGTATGGAGCTATGTATTAGATACAGACTACATCACGGTCGTTTTAGATGATGGTCGCAAATTCGAAGGAAAGATTGTCGGCGCGGACCCGCGACTAGAAATGGCTGTCCTGAAAATTGATTCTCAAGAACTTGATCACTTCTCATTAAGCAAATCGATCGTCCTGCAACCTGGTGCCCGCATCCTAACGATCAGCAACCTGTTTGGAGTGGCCACGGGCAATGAACCATGCAGCGTTCTACACGGAATCGTCGCCGCCACGACTTCACTTAACGCTCGTCGTGGTGCATTTAAATCTCCCTATCAAGGTCCCATCTATGTGCTCGACGCCATTTCAAATAATCCAGGTGCTGCCGGTGGCGCCCTGACCGACAGTTACGGGAATTTAGCGGGGCTATTAGGTAAAGAACTTCGCAATGCCCAAAACGGCACATGGCTCAATTACGCGTTACCAATCGCTCAACTGACCACCGCAGTGGAAGACATTATTGCGGGGCGTACTCGTCCGCGAAGTTTTGACGAAACAGTCAACCGACCAGACAATCCACATACACTGAAATCACTTGGAATTCGTATGGTTCCCGACGTACTCGCCAAAACGCCACCGTTCGTCGACTCGATTACCCGTAAATCTGTCGCTGAGCAAAAAGGAATCCAACCCGATGACCTTATACTGTACTTAAACAATCGCCGTATCGATTCACTCAATACACTTGTTAATGAAATTGCATTGATCGACAAAATCGACGATATCACCGTGGTCATCCAACGCGACAACAACTTAATTGATATCACATTGCCCGGACAATAAACAATTCAAACACACATGTTTACATAAGCAGCATTACCTATAAATCATGATTATTCTCCCTAACCAGCAACTACCGCTATTCAAACAATTTTTTCTAATAGCGATTACCACAACCGTTTTCTGTACTTTAACGAAGAACTCAGCCGCTCAAGATGATTTGCTTGCACAAGAGGAAAGAGCGTTACAGCAAGCAGTCGCTCAAGTCGCTGCAAGTGTTGTACAGATCGAAGTTCTAGGCGGCTTAGAAACTGGTAATGACGGGCCTGTCTCGGGCTTGGCCGTCTCCAATGACGGATTCATATTGTCGAGTGCGGTAAATTTCCCGCCAGCATTCACTTCCATATTAGTGAGCACTCCGAGCGGAAAGCGTGCGGCCGCCACCCTTGTTTCACATGATTACAATCGCAATTTAGTTTTGCTCAAGGTTAACACTACCGAACAATACACCACGGCGTCGCCCGTACCTCATGCGGAGGTTATTGTCGGCCAATGGTCTGTCGCCCTTGGTAAGACGTATTCGCGCGAGGTCGTGAATCAAAGCTTAGGAATTGTAAGCGCCACCAATCGAATCTGGGGCAAAGCCATTCAAACCGATGCCAAGATCTCACCAGCAAATTATGGCGGTCCCTTAATCGACATCCAGGGCCGCGTCTATGGAATCTTAACGCCACTCTCACCGCGTGGCCAAAGCCCCACTGATGGTACAGATTGGTACGACTCCGGCATCGGATTCGCCATACCGCTAATTGATATCCTGCCGCACTTAGACACGCTGAAAGCAGGCAACGACCTGCACTCCGGCTTGCTTGGCGTCTCCCTCAAGTCTGGTGACATTTATGACTTACCCGCAGAAATTGTCGCCGTTCAGCCCAAGTCTCCCGCCCGCGCAAGTGGCCTGCAAAAAGGCGATACGATCATCAAAGTCAACGACTTGGTGATTAGTCGTCAGGCACAACTACGTCATGCGTTAGGGGGTCAATATGCTGGTAACACGATTACGGTTTCCGTCAAACGGGGTGACCAAATCGTCACTGTCAAAGTTACGCTCGTCGAAAAGCTTGAACCCTATGAGCATCCACTTTTGGGAGTACTTCCGGATCGCAATTTTGCCGAACAGGGCACACAAATCCGCCACGTCTATGTGGACAGTCCAGCACAACAAGTCAAACTGCAACAGGGCGATATCATTACCCACATCAACAGTGAAGCCGTTGCTGATCATAACGCCCTGCGTTTGGTCCTCTCAAACTTCGAGCCTCAGGACCAACTGACGCTAACTTATTTACGCAACAACGAGCCCACCACTGTGTCTCTCGAACTAGGCAGCATACCTCAGCAAGCGCCAACGATCTCAGCACATGCTGCTCCCTCCACTGCGGCACCTGCGGACACATTGGCAACCGGATTGATTGACGTAAAACTTCCCGAAGAAAAGAACGAGTGTGTGGCCATCATCCCAACTAATTACCGTCACGACGTACCGCACGCATTAATCGTCTGGTTGCAGGCCCCTGGTAAACCAGACAACGAGGAGCTGCAAACCCAATGGATCGCTCTTGCTGAACAATATCACGCTATCGTCTTAGCGCCACAATCGGCAGATCCGGCACGCTGGAATCCTAGCGAAGTTGACTTTATTCGCAAGACGATCGACAACGTATTATCCCTGTATACAATCGACCGTAATCGCATCGTTGTCCATGGACAACAAGCCGGTGGCAGCATGTCGTATCTCGTCGGATTTGCCCATCGCGACTTAATCCGAGGCGTCGCGCCGCTGGATGTGTCATTGCCCGCTCGAACGGCAATCAAAGCCAACGACCCCGGCGAACGATTAGCGTTCTATGTGTTTGACGTGAAAGAATCCAAGTTAGTAAAAGCGTCTGCAGCCGGAGTTAAACGACTCACTGCGGCGAAATATCCTGTCACGACTGTCCAGCTAAATGACAAGGCTGGGCTATCAGACAGCGATCGCCTGCAATTCCTACAATGGGTCGACTCGCTTGACCGGATCTAGTTCCTTGGACACCCATTCCCGATAACATCATTCATGTCTTTCTAACTTACAGCTGAAAATTCAAAATCATACTGATGCATTGTGAACATCAAGGAGAAGCACTGTGGAAAAATGGCCCATTGGAGTTTTTACAAGTATCGACGCCGGTTTGGGAGTCAAAATTGAAGTAGCTCACGAACTGGGTGTGCCAACCATTCAATTACATGCCCCAGCTAAGGAAACCAGAACAGCTGCTAATGCAGACAAGTTTCTCGCATATCTTAACGAACTCGGTATAACGCTCACTGCAGTATTCGGTGGTTTCGAAGGTGAAAGTTATGCTGATATTCCCACTGTTGTGGAAACGGTCGGTATTGTGCCACCCGCTCAGCGAGCCGCTCGCGTTCAAGAGATGAAAGAAATTGCGGACTTCGCTCATATGCTTCAGTGCGACGTTGTGGCTTTACACCTCGGGTTCATTCCCCATGACAAATCCGATCCGCTCTATGGCGACGTGGTCGAGGTTACTCGCGATATTCTAGATCACTGCCAGAACAACAATCAAAAATTGCACCTAGAAACCGGACAAGAAACAGCCGCTGGTCTGATTGAGTTTATTAGTGATGTCGAGCGGGACAACTTATTTATTAACTTTGATCCGGCCAATATGATTCTTTATGGAACCGGTGAACCCATCGAAGCCTTACGCCAAGTTGGCGCGTTGGTGCGCAGCGTACACTGCAAGGATGCAACTTGGGCCGACAATCCGGGTGTTGAGTGGGGTGCCGAAGTACCATTGAACGAGGGTGCTGTTGGCATGGAAGATTACTTGCGAACACTTGATGAGATTGGCTACACCGGGCCGCTAACGATTGAGCGTGAAATCCCTCAAGATCCGGAGCGTCAAAAAACGGAGATTGGCAATGCGGTCAATCTTTTGACGCAGCTAAAAGATAAAATCAACTAGCGGCTTTGTCAGCACCTGTTCATTTTTTGGGATTTTTGGCGTCAACGCATATGGATCATAAAAAACGTCTAACGGCGGTGTTCATCATTTTGGTATTCATCACTTTCGGGATATGGTATTTCGGCCCAGAACGTGGATCCCCTCAGCTTTGGATGAGTTTGCGGATCACGGTATTCTTTGGCGTGCTGCTGCTAGCATTTGACGACGTCAAAAAACTGTTGCTAAAGTTAAACGGCCCCATCGGCATCCTCATCGGGATCGGACTGTTGATGGCTGTCCTCTACAAACCATCAGCCAAAGCGATTCTACCGCTACTCATTGGCTGCATTGTCGTATTATCCATCTTGGGATTCATCCGCCGCCAATTTGGCAAGGATTAGCTTGCCTGATTTTCAGCTTCGTGCAAATTCATGGTCGAATTTATTCAATCGGGCAACAAATAGCTTTCCCCTTCCACCGCTCATCCTTGCAAGTCGCGTTTGGTTTGGGCCATATCGCTTCCATCGGGCGTCGCATCATCATCAACGTCATACCACGATTCTTGGAACTGAATGTGTCCGCCTTTCCCGTCAGCGCCTTGGCGGATTGCGACGTTCGTGGTGAGGGCAATCACAGCATCGCTTAAGGCAACATGCGGATTACAGCGTGGTTGATTTTCTGGTGATGGGTGGCCAATACAGTAAGCCCAGTGCTCAATCTCTTCGGTATAACCTCGACTAACCGGTCCCGTCTGAGCGGCTTGAGCAACCGGAGCAGCTTCACCACTCGCTTGCGTATCAAGCGTTGGTCCACCCGCATCTTTCTTCACTCCAACTTTAGTCGTCGTGTCCGAGCCTTTAAAGAGCATCATCTCTTTTTCTTTTTCCAAGACCAATGTCCCTTTAGTCCCCATGACGATTTCGCCGTACCCGCCAAACCCGTTGCCATTAATGGAAGAATAGGTAACCACAATTTTCTTATTGTCGTCATCCTCATAACTGGGCACCGCTGCTTTTCCAACACCGGTCCCAAAATCCGCATAACCAACATCGAACGCATCTTCATAGCCTGGAGCAGGAAACTCCAGCATACAATAAACATGATCTTCAACGTGGCGGTCGGCGCCAAATAGGTGGCGGCCACCAACAGCATGCACACTTAGCGGTTGAGCTTTCTTGCCATCGCGGCGTAAAGCACTACAAAAGATACCAGCCGCATCCATTTGGTGACTGCCGAGTTCGGCCATAAGGCCACCACCGGTACGTTCCCACAGTCGCCAGCGTGCTAGTTCTTCCAACGCGGAACGTCGGTGACCTGCGGGAAATTCAAATTCTTGGAACCCGTGTTTCAACGCTCGTTCTTCCACCAACTCACTGTCGCTATCCCAGGCCTTCCATTGGGCTAGCTTGTGTTCTAATAGTTCTCGAGCAACTGGATCCTTTTCCTTTTTCACCTGTCTCTCAAACGACAGAACTTGGGAATGGATTTTGTCAAAACGATCCTTTTCAGCGCCTCCAATTGGAATTTCGCCTCCCGGAACGGGCATTTGCCAACTATCACGACCCGGTAAATTCCCGCGATGCCATTGAGCGCGAATATGGTGCAATTCCCCTAACAAGCCATATTGTATTAAGTTGACCGCATTGTCATACAAGACGCTGTAATGCCGTTGGTGACCGGTAGCCAAATACAAATTCTTCGCCGCTGCAATCCGTCCCATCAACTTGCATTGCGCGATATTCTTAGCCATCAACTTTTCGGTCAATACATGCTTGCCCGCCAGCATTGCATCAACTGCTACTTGGGCATGTAAATGCAATGGCACCGCAGTAATCACTGCTTGAATGTCCTTATTCGCCAATAATTCCTGATAGCCGTCGGTATGTACTTTTACATGCTTGCGGGCTTCGGATTCCGTTTTCCAACCGTATTTCGACATCAAACCAGGTCGGACTGCCATCGCTGCGGGACTTGAATAATCACCATGAAACGCGCGATGTACGTTGTACTCACGCAAATCAGCGATTGCCACAACTTGCACGTACTCTGGATTGAGCGCTCCGATAAGTACGCTACCTTCGTCACCAGTACCAATCACACCGACGCGAATTGGTTCGGCGACCGTCGAGTAGCCGAAATAGGCTGCCCCTAAACCGGCACCCGACACAGCTCCAGAGGCAGCGATAGTCTTAAGGAAATCACGGCGAGTATGACCGATCGCGTCATAATAATTACCTTGACCAACTTCTTTTTCTTCTGGTGTAAGATTCATTCTTTCTCCTCTGTCTGATTCTCGGACTTAGCTGTGTGCTTACGGCAGCAATAACAGTGACCCAGAATCGAATCTAGTGAAACGTGCTTACCCGCTCCAGTAAATGCAATGACCAGCAGGGCACACATCTCTATTGCTTGGTAATAAGTAGGTTGAGCCCCAGCGGAACCGGGGAATTGACTTAAGATGACGGATAACAAAAACCCAGCGCCTGCCAAAGCGGCAACAGGGGTGCATAGCCCGAGTAGCAAACCCATACCAACGACTATATCAAACCAAGGTATAAAGCGATCGAGTTGATTTACAGCAATCGCTGGCGCATTAATTCTCCCTAAGGGCAACGGGGCACGAGCACCTAAAGCATTGAGTTCTCGTTCTAAACCTTCCCAAATCAAATCAATACTAGCCAACATTGTGGCACGGCTTGATCGAATTTCATTTTCTAATTGTAATCCTTGAGCTCGCAAGCTAGTCACTCCCGACATCGCCTCTGTCTCAAGCTGTTTTTCGCGTCGCTCCATTTGATTAAAGAGGTTAATCACATCGCCGTGATTAACCTTGAAAAACTCGTCAAGCTGATCAACGCGACGCTTAACAATACCGGCAGCCGCTTTTGCCCAATCCCCTTCAAGGCGTTGATAGGCAATGACGTCTGCCTGATATGCTTTCCAGTGATCCGCAACCGCTTTCGTGTTATAAGACGGCTCTGACCATCCACCAGGTTGTGACGGCCGAGAGGATTGGTAACACAGGCGGATTTTACCGTTGCTATCCCATAGCATCGCTTGAAAGCCGCCGGAAAACGGGCCTTTTGCGGAACTAAGGAACCCAGTCGACGAAAAACCGCCGTCCATTTTGGCCGCACCTTCTTTAAAAAAGTGCCAGCCAACGGACAGTCGTAGTAACACCAAAACCAAGATGGCGACTTTTCCAATTTGTATTGTTGAAGCCTTCAGCGAGATTCTCCTTCGAACATTGTATTTAATTCTACACCAACGCTGCTCCAATTGAGCATTCCTGAGCGTATTGGATAGTTTAGTTTGTAAACGTCTATTATCATAGAAAAGTTAAGGTTTGCCAGTCGTCCGTTCTGATACGTTAATAATATTCTGTTAATTTCCTTTAGCTCCGGTTTTCATTCTACCATGACTCAACAAACTAAACGCGTCGTACTGTGCTTTCCGCTGACCGACTCGCAAGCTAAACAAATCGGCACGACAAGCACTGAAATTGAAGTTATTAATGCCGGTCAATCCAGAATTACACAGGAGATCCTTTCGGCCGATATTTTCATCGGACATGCCAAAGTTCCAATGCCATGGGAAGAAGTCGTAGCGCAGGGTCGTCTCAAGTGGATTCAATCTTCTGCGGCAGGTTTAGACCATTGCCTAAAACCTAGTGTAATTGATTCGGATATTATTGTTACAAGTGTGTCAGGATTGTTTGCCAACCAAGTCGCGGAACAAACGATGGCACTTATGTTCGGGGTCTATCGTAGCGCGCTGACGTTTTTTCGTGCTCTTGATAAGCGAGAATTCGTGCGCCGACCAACCATGGACTTCCGCGGTAAGACGGTGGGCATTCTTGGGTTTGGTGGAAATGGCCGTCGTATTGCCGAAGTACTAGCTCCCTGGGGAAACCGTATCGTTGCGTCAGACAAATTTCCGTGGGATAAACCGCCGTACGTGGACCAATTGGTGCACAGTGACGATTTTGAAACGCTGCTGCCCGAAATCGATTGCCTTATCTTGTGCGTGCCTTTAAACGCAGAAACTCACGGCATGATTGATCAACGTACCCTCGGACTGCTAAAACCGGGAGGGGTTGTCGTGAATGTTGCTCGCGGACCCGTGATCGTTGAGAATGACCTAATCGCTATGCTGCAAAACGGTCATCTTAGTGGTGCGGGGCTCGATGTCGTTGAAACTGAACCGCTGCCAGCGACGAGTCCTCTATGGAACATGGATAATGTCATTATTACACCTCACGTCGGCGCACAATCTGAAAACCGCCTGCCCGACACGATCGATTTTGTCTGTGATAACTTGCGACGCTATTTAGCCAATGAAGAGATTTTAAATGTTGTCGACAAGAAAGTCGGATTCCCGCGACGAACTGCAAGTGACTAATAATCAGCTGCTTTTGTCGGATTTTTTTAGGCCAACCTCGTTTATTCAACTCTGACACACCGTCCCAATCACACGATTTCATGCCCCCTACTAGACCTAACTTGTTGATCATATTAAACTTCCATCATCTCAAGAACGGCAAAGTGGCAGGGCAGGAATTGCAGACAACAGCATGGAAGAAATTCAACTAGATGAGGATGGACGACGCCCGTTGACCATCACCGTTACGCAACCACTAGCACAACCGACGGTCACCTATGCGAATGCGGCACCTTCACAATCTGACAAACAACTGTTTGATGAATATACAGCAATTGTCGACAAGCAACGCTTAAACTGGACGACCTACCACCGCTTAACTAAACTGCTCGGTTCCGGTGGTCAGGGAAAAGTATATTTATCGCAGCGTAAAGGTGCGGACGGTTTTACTTTACCCATCGCTATTAAGATATTTTCGCCGGAACGTTTTGCCGACGAATCCTCCTATGCGCATACTATGAAACGCCATGCCCGCGTGGCGATGCAAATTGCGCAAATCCAGCATGACAATCTTCTCGACGTACAAGATTTCGTCGATCGCAAACGGATTCGCATGCTGGTCATGGAATGGATCGATGGACTTGACCTGCGCATGTTGCTGAACAACCAACAGTTAGCCAAACTCGAAGGCCGCGTGTCTTCTCGCCGTTGGAAGCATATCAATAACGTCATCATTACAGACGGTCCTAAGCAGCCTCAGTTCCATCCCGGGTGTGCCGTCGCGATTGTTCGCGAATGTCTCAGTGCACTGGAAGCACTGCATCGCAACGGAATCGTGCATGGTGATATCAAACCGGGTAATATTATGATTAAGCGGACAGGCGCCGCGAAGATCATCGACATCGGTTCGGCCTTTGCTATTGATGAACCACCCGAGCAACGCACTTGCACACCTGCGTATGCTGCTCCGGAAGTTCTCAAAGGGGAGAAAGCTACGCCCTTGAGTGACTTGGCCAGCTTAGGGTACGTACTGATTGAACTAATATCTGGACGCAATCCTTTCGCGGGTAAAAAGACCTACAACGCCATGGTCCAAGCCAAGATTGACTTGCCGCAGCAGGTCGAGGATTTCATTCCCAGCGGAATCGGTAATACGGCACTGTTAACAAATTTTTGCCGGCGTCTAATCGCTGTGGACCCAGCGGAAAGATTTCACGATGCCTACGAAGCACACCTTAAGCAAGAAGGAGCTGCCGACTACCATCGCCAGTTAGTACTTGAGTCCGAAGATAACGAGTATGAACACGAAATCGGACAATGGGTCGAAGAGACAATAGACGCCCAAAACGAAGCATAGCACATTCGCATTCCCAATCATCTGTCATGGCGACGATAATGCTTAGCGAGCTGATTAGGTTTTTTGCCTAGTCGTAACTGCAGGAGCAACCACCAGTTGCTCAGGGTTTGCCGAATGATCCCCTGTTTTATCCAACGCCGTGCGGATATTTTCACGGGCCCAGCTAGCACACACGGGCGCAAGCCCTGACGACGTAAAATCTTGCTCAACAACACGTCTTCCATTAAGTCGACTTCAGGGAAGCCGCCGATAACTTCGAACAACTCTCGCGTGATCGTTATGGCTTGGTCTCCGTACACACGCCCCGTCCACCGCGCCCGCCAGGCGTTGCCCCACTGCAATAACGAATACCCAATCCCCGTCGCTTCTATATTTTGGTAGAAGCAAGACCAGCTATTTGTTTGATCTTCGGAAAAATAACTCGCTGCCTGTTGCAGTGCTGCCGAGTCAAGTCGATTGTCCGCGTGCAGAAAGCATAAGATCGTTTTCGTCGCATGCTGGGCGCCATTGTTTTGTTGTACGGCTCTACCAGCGTCACTACAACACACCAAAGCTCCAGCCTGACAAGCATATTCAATGGTATTATCGGTGCTGCCACCGTCTGCAACCCATACCTCGACCGCTCCGGCACCTAATGCAGATACAACCGCCCCCACGATGTTATCCTGCTCGTTGATGGCCGGGATAACGACTGAGATATCAGCAGCGGAAATAACCATGTCGCCCCCAACAGCTACTTGCATAGATCAACATAGACGAACAACAATAATTCTCGCCAGTGCCTAACCAAACGCCCAAAAAGTCTGTCCGTTGTTAGTAAATATATAGTTCCTGTAAGTCAACCGTTCTCTGACTATCCTTTGAATCGGCCGACAAACTCGATAATACTCAACTTCAAGTCATGGGATTTTACTCCGCCTCCGGCGGATAGCTTTAGCGCAGCGGGGCATCGACCGCAGCCACCCAATTTTCAATGCGACTAAACACTGACAGCCTCCAAGAGCTGACTATACGTTGGGGCGAACCAATTCGTATCGCTTAATTTTTCGATCTAACGTCGAACGTTCCACCCCTAATACACTCGCAGAACGACTTTTGTTCCAATCGTGATAATCCAGTGTTCGCTTAATATGGAATCGCTCTATCTCTTCTAAGCTATGGGGTTGATAGGAACTCGTATTCAATAAAATTCCAGTCGTATCGGAGGACGTCGTCAGATTGGATAACGACAAATCACCAACATCAATAATCGTGTTGCGGCATAACACTACTGCTCGTTCAATACTGTTCTTTAACTCTCGAATGTTTCCTGGCCACTTATACTTCTGCAATTCAGCAATCGCTTCATCAGTAAACCCTGTGATTTTACGACCCGTCTCTAAACGAAATTTATCCAGAAAGTAATACATTAATAGCTCGATGTCTTCGGGGCGTTTACGCAGCGGTGGAACTAACATTTCCACCACGTTTAGCCGAAAGTACAGGTCGCGTCGAAATTCACCTTCAGCAACAGCAACCTCGAGATCTCGATTCGTCGCTGCGATGACACGCACATCCGTTTCAATCGATTGATTGCCACCTAAACGCTCAAATGAATGGCCTTCTAACACGCGGAGGAACTTAGCCTGCACCGCCATACTCATTTCACCGATTTCGTCGAGCATTAACGTCCCCCGATTTGCCGCCTCAAATTTACCTATTTTGCGATCTGTCGCCCCCGTGAACGCTCCTTTTTCATGGCCAAACAATTCACTTTCGAGCAACGATTCCGACAGCGCTGCGCAATTCAAACAGACAAATGGTCCTTTATTTCGTGGACTGGCAAAATGTACTGCTCTGGCAATCAACTCCTTACCCACTCCGCTTTCTCCGCGAATCAATACCGTAGCGCGGCTCGGAGCTGCTTGAGCAATGTCCTGTTTAACTTGATCCAAGGCCGGGCTGACTCCAATCATCTCGGATTCAGCTCCAAGTTGACTCCGCAGTTGTTGAATCTCACTACGCGATTGTGACAGGTCTTCAACTAACTCCATTTCACGGCTAAGGTTCTTCAATGCAAGTCCAACATTGTCAGCTAATGCCAGAATGAACTCGAGGTCATCTGGTGTAAGCGAGCTCTCGCCGGTGGTCGAATACGCATGCAACAACCCAACAATTTGTTTGTCATATCTAACCGGTGCACAAACAATACTCGTCGACGCAATTTCACCTTTGCTATCACGACTAGCAATTTGACTGTCATCACTGATGTCACGACCCAAGACAGCCTCGCCACTCTCAAGTACGGTCTTAGCTAGATATTTTGTGAGTCGATGATACTTAGGCGTTCCAACGGTTTTCCACGCGATCACGGTTACATCATTGCTCGTTGGTATTCCTTCTAGGTCATAGGGCGCAAGAAGCAAAGCGGCAGCGTTAGATTTTGTGCCATCGAAAATCCCGTCTAAAGCCGTATCCGCAATCCCTTTTTCATCATTCTGATTGGCCAATTCAAATGCGATGCGGCATAGGCTCGCCACCGCATCACTTACTCCTTTGGACTGCGGTCGACGATCGAGTAATTTCGTTTGTCCCTTACGGTGCGTAATCGTCGTGGGAAACTGACTACCATGGCTGTCTAGTTCATCCGCTTCCTCTAGGCCAGCGAGCTCACCGGCGATACCCTCTAAATCGGCTTCATTGGTGTCAGCGGCGAGATGCTTCAATAGCACCCCCGTATCGGTTTCAATATTTTCCGGAAAGGCCGATGACAAATCGTTCACAAACGATATATGACAATTGGCGATGCGAATACAATCTTGTGGCTTTAACTCATAATCGCCGGTCGTCGATTCACCGTTGATCAGCGTCCCATTGCGACTTTCCAAATCACGAAGCGTCCACGCGCCATTCGAGAAAAACAACTCAGCATGAATTCGGCTCGCTCGCTCATCACGAATGACTACCTTGTTCGTGGAGGCTCTACCGATGGTCGAGGTCTTGCCAGCCTCAAGACGAACGACGTCTGTCCACTTGGTACCTTCGCGTATAACTAAATATGCTAGCATTGAAAACTTTGAATCCATAATATAGAACGCTTAAGCGGTTGCAATTACCACGTGTCTATAGTGTATCAAAAATGAACACTTTATATGGCGGTCCACCCTACAAACGTCAAATTTCCATTCATTCAACCCATATATTTAAAAACTATGGCTCCGTATCACCTTAAGCTATTCCATTAATGGGTATCTTGATAATAATATAGCTAAGCAACGTGGAAAGAAAAACGGATTAGGTAAACTTTTCTTGTAAATACGGGCAAAGCCGATTATTCTAGACAGGGATAAACTGTTGCATTTTCGCCTCGGAAATGTCGAAGTCTTATTCGATGGGTCATTTTATCTCATTAACAGTATGTTCGTGTAGTTCATGTTGTTTGACGTGTTGAATTTGATCGATCTGGGTTACGGATAAATATCCGTTCCCAAAACGACACCACAAACAGAGAAGAGTAACGAGAGACTAGTGCGGAACAACTATTCTCTCAAAACCAATTAGGAGTTCGGTTATGACGAGTCGTCACATTACATTTTGTCGTGCGTGCATATTTGCTCTATTGGCATTGTTGACCAACCATGTCATTGGGGGTAATAATAATAACGCCTTCCGCAACAACTCTGTTGGTGGTATTTCCATCGATGCAAATGGCGTCGTCGCTAACGCTGATTCCGAAAGCCATGTTTTACTATTGCGTGAAATGCGAGCGAATTTCAATCCGGTCTCGCCCAAAATGGCTGAGTCGACCGAATTGCGAATGATTTCACTGCGTGGACTCGAAGCCGCAATTGCCGACGCTGTTCAAAACAACCAAGGCGTTTTGCCAGACGAAGTTAAATACTTGGCTGGATTACAACGCATTCAATTCATATTGGTATACCCAGAAATCAACGATATTATTCTCGCAGGTCCTGGTGAAGGCTGGAAAATCGATGACAACCTGCATGTCGTTGGTGTTACCACTGGACTGCCTGTACTTCAACTCGACAACTTGCTGACTGCGTTACGAGCAGTCAATGCTCCCCAGCCTCAGCGCATCAGTTGTTCGATTGACCCCACACGACAAGGCGTCGCTAACTACGCTGCGAAATTGCAACAACTAACACGTGCCGGCGTTCGCAACCCGCAAATTCTTGCACCACAGTTGAAACAAGCTATGGGTAACCAAGTCGTATCTATTAATGGTGTACCCGGATCAAGTCATTTTGCTCGAGTCATGCTAGCCGCAGATATCCGCATGAAACAAATTGCCATGGAAATCACCGGACATGGCTCCAAAGTTATGCCAGGGTTTATTTCTGGTGCACGCAATTCTGTGAGCCTCACCAACCCAAACATCAATCCACGTTGGTGGTTAGCCTGCAATTACGAGAGTGTCGCAACCGACGGGCAAGGTCTAGCCTGGGAAATTCGCGGCCAGGGCGTCAAAGCAATGACCGAAACAGAAGTACTCCAAGGCAACAACGGTCCGGCTAAAGCTCAACAACAAGATCCCGCTGCACAGCGATGGGCAGAACTGATGACTGATCGCTATGATGACTTGAGTAAAGCAGACCCCGTGTTTGGCGAACTTCGTAATATCATGGATATGTGTGTGGCTGCTGCTATCATCCGCAGCAACAGCCTGCTAGATCTCGCCGATTTAGAACTGCCTCACTTGCTCGCAACAACGAAAACTATTTCGCACCGTTCGTGGTTCACGCCGAAACACGTCAGTACAGAAACGAGCTTCATTAAATCGAGCCGTGGCCTCGTGGTGACAGCTTCTGGCGGTGTCGACATTGACTATCTTGCTCCACTCAAGGATCCTAAAGTCACTGCAGAAGTGAAACAGGTATGGAACAAAGTGCACGCAAAAACTGCATCCATGTCTTGGTGGAACTAGTTCAAACTAGTGCCATCTGCGAGTCAGCAACGAGAGATTATTTGCGATGTCCGCGCAGAGCGATCAACGCTTACGGGTTAGCGTTTCATTTCGAAAACAAAGGGCTCTAACATGCAGCGCCAAGTTCTGGGGCTCGACATCGGCGGTGCTAACATCAAGGCTGCCACGGCCGACGGAACGTTCACCGCAGCGCGCTATTTCCCGCTCTGGAATCAGTCACATCAATTGGCCGAAGTGCTACGTGAGATCGTCAACAATGTTGGAGCTAACTTTATCGCTGTAACAATGACGGGAGAACTTGCCGATTGTTTTGAGTCCAAACAACAGGGGGTCCAATTTATTTCCCAGGCGGTCGTTAGGGCCGCGACCAACCCCGACAACATTTACGTCTATCGTATTAACGGAGACTGGCTTTCACCTGCTCAGTGCGGCGAGCAATGGAAAAGCGTGGCAGCATCGAACTGGCATGCGCTTGCCAATATTGCCGCTGCGGTAGACCCGAATCAGCCGAACATCCTCTTGGATATCGGCTCCACAACGGTCGACATCATCCCCCTTAACTGCGGCACGTCCGTCCCCGACAACTTGTCCGATGCAGATCGATTACAGTCAGGGCAATTACTCTATTGGGGAATTCAGCGCACTCCAATTTGCGCCTTGATAGATATTGCCGAATTAGATAGTCGTCAGATCCCACTAGCACGTGAGATGTTTGCCACGACCCAGGACGCATTTCTTGTGACCGGTGACACCGTTGAAGATGGCGACTGCCTCGATACGACTGATGGCAAACCGGCCACACGCAAGTACGCGCATGCTCGACTAGCCCGTAGCGTCTGCGAATGCCCCACACAATTTAGTAGCGAAGATGCGTTAAATTTCGCGCAACAAATTAAAGCCCGCTTGGTCTCTCTGCTAGACGATGGGTTGCGGCTAGTCATTCGGAGTATGCCGCAACCGCCTCAACAAATCATCCTTACCGGTCATGGAAATTTCCTCACGGACTGCATATCACTGCAACTGCCCATTATCAATCTCTTTGCTGGCGAACGATCTCGAGTAGCGCCCGCATATGCCGCGGCCATACTGCTCACCAAACACCTCGAGGCTAGCAACTAGATGCTCGAGCGACATTCAACATTGCCACTGCAGGTAATCAAGATTGGCGGAAGCCTGCTGACAAACACTGCAGACCGATCAGTCATTGGAAATGTAGAGCAATGGCTCGCGCAACAATCTGACTCGATAAACGTTGTCATCGTCGGTGGTGGTCACGCTGTTGATCATCTACGCCGTTGGCAACGTCAATTCCATCTCACCACAAGTCAGGCACATATCAATGCGGTTCAAGTGATGTCACTTAACACCTCACGACTTGCTCGCTCTGGTTGCATATCGTCCGTGATCTCAAATTGGAAAGTACTTACTAACTTCTTTCAAAGTGAGAACACAAATCCAACAACAATCATGTTTGATTGTCTTTCCTTTGTCCGAGATGTAGAGCCAACACTAGTTGGTACCGCGCTAGCAACTGACTGGAGTTGCACCAGTGATTCCATAGCAGCTCGTATCGCCCAACTTCTCGGGGCCGACAGACTTACACTGCTCAAGTCCCGCACCGCCGGCAGTAGCGACCTGCTGACGCTGCAGTACGCGAACTACGTCGATCTCTCGTTTCCCCAAATGGCGGCGGACATCAAATCAGTGACGTTCGTCGATTGCAGTTCTTGATAAGGGACAAAGCTTGCTAGTTCGCATAATGAATCAAAGGACGATGTGATTCTCGGATTGACTTCTATCAGATAGATTTCCGGCGCTGCTACGATTGCGTCAAGGCTGATCCAACCACGCGAATTTTTACGAGGCAGCGAGTTGAACACCGCAAACGCCCATTCGTTTAATCGCTGCGTGACGTTTTCATCATCACAAATCGATCCGCCAACATATTCGAATCCGTACGCCCCTCCCAGTTCTTGTCGCCAAGGTGGTACCATTGTAAATCCGTCCTGATGAAAAATGGCCGACACGCTATATGACTCGCCCCGCACAAACTCTTCTAGCAACCACTCGCCATCGCTAGGCAAACCGTGGCTCGATATTTTCTGTATTCCGATACCACCCGTTCCGTTTATCGGCTTGAGCACTATAGTGTCATCAAGATGCGAGACATCGCAATTTCCGCTACGTAAGTGTGCCCAATCAGGCATTAGTATTTCGTGAGTATCAGCCCATTGATGCAACAGCACCTTATCGACACCTATCGCCAGTAAATCTTGATCGGGTCCAATCAACTTTCCGGGTCCACAGGCGTTGCACTTTTCAATGGCTAGCAACAACAGCGAATTCAATTCTGGCGCAATCACAATACACCTGTCAGCGTCACGACAAGCAAGCCCGAATCGCGACCATGGATCCCGTGCATCCACCACGTGCACGGTGACACCACGTGATTTAAGTGTGCTGGCTAGCGGTTCCAAGCGACTGTCGACCGTTGCCACTATTTCAACTGCTGGTAACGTCTGACAATACTGAGCGACCGAGAGCAGCATTGCCGCACCATCCGCCACGAGCGCTGGCAGTGTTAGAAAATCATCAATCTGAGCCAATTCGCCATCACAGTCAGAGGGCAGGGCGGCTCCTCCGCCGCACACCATTTCGTAGATAAATAGTTTCACAAGTTTCTACTGATTCAAGCGGCGTGTTAAAAGATGCCTAAATGATCTCGAGCATCTTCCGTCATGCGATCTGGGGTCCACGGCGGATCCATGACAATTTTGACTTCTACTTCGCCGACTTCTTCCAAGGCAGAAACGACTTGTTTGCTGTTGCCGATCAATTGCGGACCCGCTGGACACATGGGACTCGTCATTGTCATATCAATTTGCACATCCTGCTGTCCCTCAGTTTCGCTGTCAGACAAATTAACTGCGTAGATCAAACCGAGATCGACAATATTAACAAACAATTCCGGATCGATCACCTTTTTTAGTTCTTCCAGAACATGATCTTCTGTAACAGCCATAATTTACCCCTTTATAGGATCAATATATCAAATTCTATTTCTACACTAAACGACTCAAACAACCGTTCCACACATTAAATGATAGCGAACGATTCGTTCATTCATCATTGATTTTAACATATACATTGCCGTCGTCGACTTTTACTTCGTGCGCAGTCGTCGCAAGGATTGCCGGAAATGTCATCGCTTGCCCAGTGCGAACATCAAACTTTGCACCATGCCTCGGACAAATCAATTGACAACCTTGCAACTCGCCCTCTGAGAGAGGACCGTTATCGTGAGTACAAACATCATCGATGCAAAAGAATTCACCTTCTACATGCACCAACACGACCAATCGTTCATCGATTTCGATCATCATTGTGCCAGGGTCCGCTAGTTCGTTCACGGCAATAGCGTGTTGAAATTCCGTCGACATTTTTTACTCCCAGAAAGCGGTCCGTTACTCGTAATCTCGCACTCGTCGCGCAATCGCCAAAGCCAGTGCATCACGGACACTATCAATCGTTATACGATCGAATATCTGCTGAAAAAAACCAGTGACAATTAGTCGGGACGCTTCTTTACGAGTAAATCCTCGACACATGGCATAGTAAATTAGCTCTTCGTCGACCATGCCACTGGTGCTACCATGGGTACAGCGAACGTCGTCAGCTAAAATTTCCAAACCGGGAATGGAATCCGCTCGAGCGTGGTGAGACAACAGTAGATTATCATTACGCTGGTATCCGTCTGTCCGCTGAGCACCTTTATCAACGCGAATCATTCCCCGCCATACGGTGTGTGATTTATCTTGCAATGCGGACTTGTACAAGAAATCACTGTGGCAATGAGCGGCTTGATGGTGCTGCAAAGTATGATAGGAGAGATGTTGGCTACCCTGTGTGAACAGGACTCCATTGACTTGCGTATTGGCACCTTCACCAGCTAGGATTACATGTTGATTAACTTTCGCTAGGCGACTACCAATGGCTGCTGAAGTCCATTGCAGATTGGCATCACGTCCCAAAACTGCTTTTTGTTGCGCAAAATGCCATACCTTGGAACCCCAGTTCTGCAGATTCACATAACGCAACGACGCCCCGTCGCCGACGACCAGTTCCACGCCCCCACAATGCAATCCGCCGCCATCCTCTTGTTCGCTGGCAGTTTCCGCTAACAGCGTTGCGCTAGCACCGTCTTCAAGCACAACTAGAGTATGTCCGAGATCCGCCGCACCGTCAGTCAAGGCTGACAACACATGTAGTGGTTCTGTTACGTGAACACCCCGGGGAACAAACAGAAACTGTCCACCGGACCAACACGACGAATGCAACGCAGCAAACCGATCGGCTTGTGAATTATAGGCACTCTTAAGTAGCATCGTTTGAAATCGATCTGCGTGCTCGGCTGTCAGGTCATCCAGGGAACCGAAAACAACGCCTTGCTGTGTCAAATGATCCGCAATCGTACTGGACACACAATTCCCGTCGACCGTATGGATATGCCCGCCGAGTGTTATATCGCTGTCGAGCAAAGGGGTGATTTCACTCGGCATTGCGTCCGGTGGGTCAAGCACCAGATGATATTGCTGCAGTTTAAACAAGCGGATATCTGTTCGCATCCACTCTTCGTCTCGACGTCCTGGCCATTGCATGTCACTGAACTGCGACCAAGCTTGACGTCGCTCTGCGAGCATCCATTCTGGTTCGTGGCGCGACGCCAGAAATGCATCAAAACCCGCGTCGTTGAATTCGGCAATTGTCATCGTATCTGTCATATCTATTTTTTGGCTCTCGTATTGGCCATTACATTTCATCTGCAAAGACTGTGATGGGGTTCGAATAGGAAGTGATATTGAATTGCCGTCAGAGAATGGCAAAGCAAGTCCGTCGAGAATTACCCGACGGAACCTTCCATTTGGAGTTGGATCAAGCGATTCATTTCCACGGCGTATTCCATTGGCAGTTCTTTCACCAATGGTTCGATAAAGCCGTTGACGATCATCGCACTTGCTTCCGCTTCACTTAATCCGCGACTCGTCAAATAGAACAATTGTTCTTCACCAATACGCGACACACTGGCCTCGTGCCCAATGGAAACATCTTGTTCCATCACTTCGATATAGGGATAGGTATCGCTGCGGCTATCGGCATCGAGGATCAAAGCATCACAAACCACATTATTCTTGGCGTTATGAGCACCTTTTTCAACTCTTACCAAACCACGATAACTACTGCGACCACCGTCCTTAGAAATCGATTTTGAGATGATTTGCCCAGTCGTGTTAGGTGCCACATGAACCAGTTTAGCGCCGGCATCCTGATGCTGACCTTTACCGGAAAACGCAATCGATAATATCTCACCGTGCGCTCCAGGCTCCATCATGTAAACCGCTGGGTATTTCATCGTCAACTGACTACCCAAATTGCCGTCAACCCATTCCATCGTCGCATCGGCCATACACACAGCTCGTTTTGTAACTAGGTTATAAATATTATTCGCCCAGTTCTGAATTGTGGTATAGCGACAACGTGCGTTCTTTTTAACGATGACTTCAACGACCGCAGAATGCAAACTGTCACTTGAATACGTTGGAGCGGTACAGCCTTCGACGTAGTGGATCTCCGCCCCTTCGTCAACAATGATCAACGTTCGTTCAAACTGACCCATGTTTTCCGCGTTGATGCGGAAATATGCTTGCAGTGGAAATTCAATTTTCACTCCCGGTGGGATGTAAATAAACGAACCACCGGACCAGACCGCTGAATTCAAGGCAGCAAATTTATTGTCCAAGGACGGAATAATCGTGCCAAAATATTCTCGCAATAATTCCGAATGTTCCTTGAGTGCCGTATCCGTGTCGGTAAAGATAACCCCCAGATTATCAAGATCTTCTGACACGCTGCCGTAAATAACTTCGCTATCAAATTGAGCTTTTACGCCCGATAGATATTCTCGTTCCGCTTGGGGAAGTCCGAGACGCTCAAACGTCTCTTTGATATTCTCGGGCACTTCATCCCAAGTCTTGCCTTGGCCTTCGGTTGGCTTGAGATAGTAATAGATATCCTGAAAATCAATATCTATATCGCCGCCCCATTCCGGCATCGGTTTGCTCTCAAAAATTTCCAACGCTTCCAGGCGGAAATCAAGCATCCACTGAGGTTCCTCTTTCATCGCAGAAATCTGCCGAACAATGCCCGCATTAATCCCTTTTTCAACCTTAAAAACCGCTTCGTTTTCAGTGCGGAAATCGTATTTATTGATTTCCCCTAAGATTTCAGTCTTTGCGTCTGGAGTAATTTCTGTTGCCATAATAAAACCTCTATCTATAGATATTTAAAGCCCCTTTTTCATCGCGAGCTTGTTTTGTAGTTACGATGTCACTTCACTCGAAGACATAGCTTCATTTTGTGCTTCTGCATCTGGGTAGGCTGCACGAATTCGTTCATATCCGCTTTCGTGTAGTTCTTCCGCTAATTCAATCCCACCTGTTTCAACAATCCGGCCACCTAACATCACGTGCGTGAACTTGGGGGGATTGTGAACCAGCAATTTATCGTGATGGGTAATGATCAATAATCCCATCTTGGCGCGACCGATCTCCGCAATACTTTCACTTGCTAGGCGAACGGCATCCGCATCGAGGCCACTGTCGGTTTCATCCAAGATGGCGAACGTGGGTTGTAGCATTGCGAGCTGCAATATTTCTGCTCGTTTCATTTCGCCACCGGAAAACCCATCATTCACATAGCGACGTGCAAATTGCATGTCCATCTCGAGTTTATCCATATTGTACTTGAGCTCTTTACGAAACTCCTTCATCGGAATCAGATCTTCACCTTCTTTCCGATCGGGATTGCGGACATTCGTCGTACTATGCCGTAAAAAGTCAGCCATCTTGACGCCGGGAATAGCCACGGGTCGCTGAAAAGCCATAAACAAACCAGCACGGGCTCGTTCATCCGGTGACATCGCAAGAATATCTTGGTCATCCAACATAATTGTTCCGCTAGTCACTTCATATTTTGGATGACCCATGATTGCCATTCCCAGTGTGCTTTTTCCGGATCCATTAGGCCCCATCAAAGCGTGCGTTTCCCCTTCAACAAGCACCAAATTTACACCTCGTAAGATTGGCTTGTCATCGACGCTAACGTGTAGGTTTTCTATTGTTAATTTTTGTGTCATATTTATTTTCGCGTGGTTCGGAATTCGGGCCTGACCATCCTAAACATTTTTGAACATGCCAAGGCCGAATCAAAGTGGACAAATAATGAGGATACAGCGACTCTTTAATTGAAAGATCAATGCAATCCAGAGAAACCAGTGAGGCTGTGGTAACCCACTTATTCCTCGCCGGATCGGTCATCTAAGGCAAAGTTATTTTCCCTTTACTTTTTGGTGATGAAAAACAGGTTCGCGTTCCTCTTCTGGAGTAACAACAAAACCGCTGTGATGAGGCAATGGCAACTCGTCTGGTGTTTTTATTCCACGATGAGCAAATTTTGAACTTGCACCCGTGCCTTCTTTCTTCGTGATTTTGTGGCTGCGAATCTTATCTTGAACACGCATTAAACCTTCAAGCAGAGCTTCTGGACGAGGCGGACAGCCTGGAATATAGACATCAACGGGAACGACTAAATCCACACCTTTGACAACATGATATCCCCACTTAAAGTATGGACCACCACCAATGGTACAAGCTCCCATGGCAATCACATATTTGGGATCAGGCATCATGTTGTAGAGACGGCGTACGCGGCTTGCCATTTTATAAGTTACCGTGCCTGCCACGATCATGAGATCCGCTTGACGCGGTGTAGCTCGAAACGCACCCGCTCCAAAACGGTCCATATCATAGCGACTCGCACCGGCAGCCATCATTTCAATCGCACAACATGCTAAACCGAAAGTCATTGGCCAGATGCTCGACTGGCGAGCCCAGTTGATTGACTGTTCCACAGTCGTGACAATTACGTTTTCTTCAAAACGTCCTTCAATCCATGGCATTGGTTGGTTCATACGGCTACCCTAATGTCTCTCTAAAAAAATCTTGCTCTCTAATGGATGTCATTGTTTCATCTTTGACAATGATTAGCATTCCACTGGTTGAATTTGCATCACCATCTTGTTAGCGTCTGGTTCACTTACTTGAAACGTACAGTTGCAATCACCATCGAGTCGACAATCCGTCAATTGCAATGTCGCACCAATCATTTCTGAAAATAATAGACGCTCCATACTGCAAACACTGCGATCTTGTTCCGCGAGCTCAGGGTAGGGGCAAACCTCTACGCTGATTTGTGGAACTCCATCAGTGGTGTTTATTTTTACCGGAATTCGGCGTTCTGAGAATAGGACTGCCAGTGAATTCATTCGCTCAGTGACCGATTTTCCTTGGATTTTTCCAGCATACAATTTGGCCATTCTTCCAGAAACTCGCTGCAACAGTCCCCGCTTCATCTCTGCATCGTCGATCGCTCGAATTTCCTGCCACAATGCAATCGCTAGATCCGCAAAGTTTTCTCCACTTCGACGACGGCCTTTTGTCGTTAGTGAGTAACAATGTCGAGGCCGACCACGCAATGTCTCCATCCGCTCTCGATGAATATCGCCTTCTTCAAGTAGTCGATTCAATCGCTGGCGAACCGCTGTTCCCGTTACGCCTAAGCACTCTGAAAGCTCAGAAACTGTCATACCACCGCGTTTGCGCAGAATATCAAGGACAGTAATGTCGGAATCTAAAAATGGCATCTTCATTACCTCCTTATCTGAACTAACAATGGTGACGTTTAGTCATGCTGTGTTGGGGTTGTTATTTGCTCGGAACGATATCAACATTACTTGATTATCTCCTCTTTCAACCTCTATAGTATACCGATTCCTGATTTTTTACAACATTAGGTTTGAAAAAGATTTAACCCTTATTGTTCACCAATACAAGGCTACTACCACAGTATTGCAATAGGTTATAATCAATGACTCAATTCAAGGCGTTTTTGTTTGGCTTTGCATCTTTTCACTGCGTTTTTCCTCAGTAGGTCACCTCTTCAATGCACCGTTTTCGATCAAATAATACAAAGCAATTTGTCTTTTGGGCTTTGTTACTTTCAACCGGCCTGTGGACTGCTGTGACGTGGGGTCAAAACACCACAGAGCCAGCAAATGAAAATGTTCCAACAACGGTTACCCAAAACAGTGGATCAGGTAGTGCCGACGATAATACAACTGCCAGTACTATCCTCATTACCCCAGCAGAGGCGGAAGCAGATTTTTCCATTTCCGAGTTCAGCGACAAGGTGTTCGGCGCTGCTGTCGATGGGATTGGAAAAGTCCTGTTCTTTCGCGTCTTCTCTACCGACGTTGAAACCGTTGAATTCAAAGAAGTGGAATACTTCTATCGCACCGCAGGATCTGCCACAACCGATTTTGATAAACTGACCTCCGGCGATTTTCCTCCGCAAGCCGAAACGACCATCCGCGCAGGGCTGCTGGCCGGACAATACAACGAAACCAAAATTACTGACGGAACGTTGACCGATTCAACCGACAGTACTTTATCCCTTGAAGTTGAATATGTTTCGCTCACTGTCAAGTCGCAGAAATACGAGTGGGATAACAAACTTGATTTGTTCGTAGCGTCTAAATCTAACCTTCAGCAAGTCGATACGACGGACAGGATGACACGTGATGAAGTTAATCAAGCACTGCTTGCCGGTAATCTCGTCGTCGACGACCAAGGAAACCATATTGTAATTGTTACGCGTGGCATGCCCTTTGTAGTTCTCTGGCTAGCCTGCGGTGCCGTGTTTTTTACGATCTTCATGAAGGGCTTTAATATTTGGGGAGTTCGTCATGCCATTCAAGTAATACGCGGCACATACGACAATCCGGACGAGGCGGGCGAAGTTACACATATGCAAGCATTGTCCTCGGCGTTGTCGGCAACCGTTGGCTTGGGGAACATTGCCGGCGTCACGATCGCCATGTCCATGGGTGGCCCGGGAGCATTCTTCTGGATGCTCGCTTGTGGTTTCTTCGGTATGACCAGCAAATTCGTCGAATGCACACTCGGACAAAAATACCGCAAAATCAAGCCAGACGGATCTGTAATCGGTGGTCCGATGGCCTACTTGCCGGACGGTCTCCGTGAAATCGGCCTCGGCCCCCTTGGAGTTGTGCTCGGGTTCTTGTTCACCGTGATGTGCATTATGGGAAGTTTTGGTGGGGGAAACATGTTCCAATCCAATCAAGCCGGTTCACAACTTCTTACAATCTATCACGCCGCTGAAGTGGAGCAGATCGCCTTATTAAACGAACAAATAAAGACCGCAAACGAGGCACAGGATACCGAAACAGTCACCAAACTCGGTAATGAAAAACAGGCTTTAAGCACCGATATCGAATCTTCCGCTAAGACGTTCAAAGCCATTTACGGACTTCTCATGGCGGTTCTTGTTGGCGTCGTCATCATCGGAGGAATTAAGAGTATTGGTAGCGTCGCGGAAAAGATCGTCCCGACGATGTGTTTCATTTACGTAGTCGCTTGCTTATTCGTCATCGTCAGTCATCTGACAGAATTACCCGCCCTCATCAGTTTGATCTTTACCGAAGCCTTCAACCCCGATGCCTTTGGCGGTGGAATGGTCGGCGTATTGATCATTGGCGTGCAGCGTGCCGCATTTTCAAATGAAGCTGGCGTCGGCAGTGCTGCCATTGTCCATAGTGCCGCAAAAACTAGCGAACCAATTCGTGAAGGAACCGTGGCCCTACTCGAACCCTTTATCGACACCATTGTTGTCTGCTCGATGACTGCGCTTGTCATTTTAATTACCGGAGCGTGGAATAACGAAGCGTGGCTTGACGAAGGTCTCGCCGGAACCGCATTGACGAGCAGGGCTTTCGCTTCGGAAATCAGTTGGTTCCCCTATGTCCTAACTCTGGCCGTCGTACTGTTTGCCTACTCCACTATGATTTCATGGAGTTACTACGGTGAGCGGTGTTGGGAAACTTTGTTCGGTTCCAGCAAAGTTAGCGTATACACTTATAAACTGTTATTTGTCTTAGCTGTATTTGTCGGAGCAACCGCCCAACTCGGTACCGTATTAGACTTCTCCGACATGATGATCCTCTGCATGGCATTCCCTAACATCCTCGGGCTCGTGCTCTTGTCACCCGGTGTGCGGCGCGATCTTATGGACTATTGGAAGCGTTTCAAAAACGACGAATTTAAAAAGTATCATTAACTCTGTCCACTGGTCGTCGCTTCCCCGCGGGGAAAGTACTCCTCAATCACTCGATAAAACTCAGCGGCAGTTTCCATCTTGGCTGCATGCTTTCTGAAATGTCTAGCGCCAGGCTTACCAACCGCATAGCAACAGGCATATTTTCGCATCAGCAACGTACCCCGCGTCTCACCAAAACGTTCACAAACCAAATCATAATGCCTTACCATGATTTGTTTTTGCTGTGACAACGACGGTTCCTCGGGTATGCTCCGCCCCTCAAGCGCTGCGGCACATTGAGCAAACAACCACGGCCGCCCCAACGAGGCTCGAGCGATCATCACGCCATCGACGTCATACTGCTGAAATGCTGCCAATACCTTTTCGGGGGAATCTAGATCACCATTACCAATAAGCGGAATATGCTTAAGGTACGGCTTGATTTCTGAGATGCGATCCCAATCGGCCTCTCCCCGAAACATATCTTGAGCGGTTCGCCCATGGACGGTCAGTGCGGCGGCACCAGCGCCTTCTACGACTTGCGCGATATCGATGAAGTTCATTTGATCGCGCGTACAGCCAAGACGAATCTTAGCGGTAACTGGTGTCGGAGCACACGCTTGTACGACAGTCTCTATGATCCTGCCAACTCGATCTGGATCACTCAATAGATAGGATCCGCTTTTCGCCCGCTCTGTTACTTTACGAACTGGGCAGCCGAAATTGATATCGACAATGCTAACCTTATATTCCTGCGATAGACGTCGACCTACAAGGGCCATCGCCGCTGGGTCATTGTCCCAGATCTGCACCGCCAACGGCCGAGATTCCTCCTTAACACCCCACAACCGAGCAGGATGCTCGGCTTTGTGCTGTTCCATCCAAACAAAGCCACGCGCGTGAACCATTTCCGTCGCTTGCAATCCGACTCCGCCGAATTCACGTACAACTTGGCGAAACGCATAATTCGTGAAACCTGCCATTGGCGCCTGCAACAACGGCGGATCGATTAAACAATCACCGATAGAGAATGCTGTAGGCATTATGAGATCCTAGACACAGTTTGCGGATAAATGAAAGACCATTAAGCCTTATCTGATTCTAGCAACCGCTATTACTATTGCCGAGTCATCCATTGATCGTTTTCACTCAATGGCGTGGCGCGTGGAATCTCTGAATTGGGCCGCTCAACGACTACAGGTTCGTAATTTCCCGACGCGGCACTCTCTCCATCCCCAATGGAA
>Ga0208879_1000758_pt1 | contig 32309 bp, 31 predicted proteins | sample Knorr_S15_td_Bot_FD_185605 | JGI IMG/M metagenome (GOLD analysis project Ga0208879, IMG submission 185605) | Marine microbial communities from Southern Atlantic Ocean transect - Knorr_S15_td_Bottom_ad_5009_LV_A (SPAdes) (version 2) | ecosystem: Environmental > Aquatic > Marine > Oceanic | place...
CTTCGGCTACACACTACTAATAGTCGAGGACTGTCAGACCAAGCCGATATTGGAGAAGTCGATGTGCATCACCCGTATCGTGGCCACGCTCGCCGCACTCACTTTCGCCGTCCAAACCGCGCTGACGGCTCAATCCGTGGATCCGAACGATGTCGGCTCCATCGACCAGATCATATCGGCGGTCTACGACGTGATCTCTGGCCCGGCGGGCCAGACCCGTGACTGGGACCGGTGGGACGGGCTCTTCGCGGAGAGCGCGCTTCTCAGCTCCGTCGGCCGACGGCAGGACGGGAGCTACGGTCGCCGAGTGATGATACCCGAGAGCTGCCGCGAGTCCAGCGGATCGGCGCTCGAGGCCAACGGCTTCTTCGAGGTCGAGATCAACCGTGTGACCGAGTCCTACGGGATGATCGCCCACGCCTTCAGCACGTACGAATCACGCCGAAGCCTCACCGACGCCGAGCCGTTCGCGCGCGGCATCAACTCGTTTCAGCTGATGAATGACGGCTCCCGATGGTGGGTCGTGTCGGTGTATTGGCAGGGTGAGGGTCCCGACAATCCGCTACCGACGAAGTATATAGGGGGGTAACGGTCCCCTAAAGCACGCCGGTGTAGAAGGCGAATCCCACCAGGAAGCCGAAGGCGAGGATGACCCCGACCCAAATGTAGAACTTGCGCACCGTGTCGCTGCTCGCGTTCAAGGCGCTCACGGCCGTGGCATCGAGCTTGCCCACGCCGCGTCGAATCGACGACAACTCCTCCAAGTTCTTCAGCAGCGATCGAAGTCGCTCTTCGAGTTCCGCCGGGTTCTCGGGCTTGGTAATGAAGTGGTTGGTGCCCAAGCCGTAGCTCTGCGCCAGGTCCTCGTCACGGTCCGAAGACGTGAGGACCGCGACTGGGAAATCCTCCGGAACTCGTCGTCACCCTTGATGGCCTCCAGGACCTCGAGGCCAGTGCGCCCGGGCATCTTCAGGTCGAGAAGAATGAGATCCGGAACGATGTCCTCGACGAGAACGATCGCTTCGTCGCCATTCCTGGCGCGGTGAACCTCGACCGGAATCCGACTGGCCCTCTCGAGGGCCATTTGGATGAGGAGCGCGTGGTCGTCGTTGTCTTCCGCCAACAACACCTTCCAGTGCGTGCGCTCTACTCGTTTCTTCATCCTCGAACGAGCTCCTCGTTCTGAGCGTCCCGGACGACGGCCGCAGTGAATCCTAGACTGGTCACGCTTCTGAAGAAAACGGTCGCCTCAGCCGAAGTGTGGAACCGTCCCACACGCACGTGGATCAACCGACTGCCGGTGACTCGCACCAAGCGAACGCCGAGGTCGGCCCCTCGGGCCCGTTCGAAGAGAGCCCCCGCACGCCCTTCCTCGGAAAAGGCTCCTAGCTGGACGGCATAGCGACCGGTCCCCGAGGGAGGTGACTGTGTTGCCGGCCGCTCGGTCTGGGTCACCGGGGCGGCCTCCTCGATCGCGGCTGTTGCCCGAGTCTCGTCGACGGCCGCGGGTCGGCTTGCCGGATTGGCCTGGATGCGTCGTCGGGCGAGCGGTGGCGCGGAGCCACCTCCGGTCAGCCATGCCTCCGCTTCCTCGAGCGCGGACGAGCCCGGGTAGTCGCGCCGCAGCGACGCCATGTGGCGCTGCCCGATCTCGTCGTCGCCCTGCACGTATGCGGCCTGAGCCAGCCGGAGCAGCGCGCGGTCGGTGAACGAGCCGCCGGGATACTCGACCAGCAAGCGGCGGAAGTCGCGCGCGGCCTGCGCCGGATCGACCGTCAGGCGACCACGGAGCCAAAGAGCCCGTTGGAGACTATTCCGCGACGCGTCGCCGCGTTCGTCTTCCCACCAAATCAGGAGAGCCGCTCGCGCTTCATCGGCGCGACCGAATCCGGCCAGGTCAGCGATCTCCGAGAGGTTCGTCGCCTGAGCGCACACCGATCGGGGCAAGAGGATCAACATGACGGCCAGGCACATCCCCGCCGCTACGGGCCGACGCATCATGCCGCGACCGCCCGCGTCATCATTCCTAGGAGCCACTCCTCCAGGAAGTGCAGGTCGGTGTGCGGGGAGGCCTTCAACAGACGGTCTGCACGTAACAGCCCCTCGAGAGCCGTTTCGATTTCACCGGCGGGCCACTTCTTCGCCTGGGATGCCACGCGCGAGGCGAGCCATTTTTGATGAGGCGGCAACGCTGCTTCGAGGCCTCTGGGCCCCTCCTCCGACGCCACGCCGAGCCTGAGGAACTGGGTCGTGAGCCCGATTACCAATCCGACCCCGGTTTCGCCCTGAGCCAGGAGAACCCCGAGCGTCGCCACGGCCTCCTCGAATCGCCGCTCCGACACCAGATCGAACCAACGCCACCGATCCTGCGATGGCAGCTTCGTCCCCGCGGCCTCGACATCGGCCACCGCAATCGTCGCGCGATCGCCCACGAACTGAGAGAGTTTCTCCAACTCGCGGTCGAGCACGCCCAGGTTCGTCCCAATCGCCCCGGCTAACGCCTGAGCCGCTGACACCTCGATCTCGACACCATGGGTCTCTCGTGCCCGCTCCATGAGCCACCCCGGGACGTCCGCCTCGGAGAACGCACTGAACTCCACCGACTGGGCCGTCTTGGCGAGCTCCCGGTAGAACTTCGCCTTGGAGCCCTGGGGCACGGTGCAGCTGAGGATGAGCGCGAGTCCCGGTGGCGGGTCCTTCACCACCGAGAGCAAGGCCTCGCGCGCATGTTTGCCCGAGGCGAGCGCTTCGACATCCCGCACAACGACCACGCGCCACTCCGCCATCATCGGTGGCGTCGCCATGATGGAAGCCAGCGTTTCGGCATCGACCTCAGTTCCCCCGAGCTGATCGAGATTGAAGTCTCGGGTCGCAGGATCGAGATGCACGTCGATAAGAGCGCGAACCGCCTCCTCTTTTCGGAAGAGGTCCTCGCCATGCAGGTAGACGGCTCCGCCACGGACGCGCGCGAGCGCGGGCGGAAGGGGGGACGTCGTCACGGGATAAAGGTAGCGGGGGGGGGACTATCAATATGATACGGTGCATGGCCGGAGAGCCGCGGCGCGCCTCGCTATCGCCTTTGATCTAGCCCAGTTCGACGGAGGAGCCCCTGCTGCTGATACCGCTGAGACAGCGGCGAGTATTCGTACAGCAGTCTCTGCGAGTCGTCCCACAGCCCTTCATCGAGAGGCAGGAACTGAGTGGAGCGCGGTCGCACCGGGTCGAGCCGCAGCAGGGCTCTCCCCGCAGGCTGAACCGATAACCTCGCCGGAGCCTGGTCGACGATGATGGGCTCAAGCTGCACCTCGGGTGAGCCCCCGAGCAGCGCGGGCGACCACGCGACGGCGGTCAGTAGAATCGCCATGCCGAGCACCGTCATCGCTGGCGTCGCAGACGTAGCACCCTCGAGGGAGGCTTCGTCCACATGGTACAGCCGATGCTGAAGGCGGGGGCCGAAATCCTCACTCAACTCGGGCTCGGGCAACGACCTCAGCAGCGCCGAGCCTCGTTCCACCACCTCGCGGTAATGGCGACAGGCCCCACACTCCGCGACGTGAGCCTCCATGGCCCGCACGTCCTCGGCAGAGGCACCTCCGTCCAGGTGGTCGGAGAAGTTGGCTACGTAATCCGAGCAGTTCATGGGGTCTGATACTGCGGGTGATGCGACCGGGTTCCCTACACGTCGGCCCCGCCGGGTCACCCCGGCGGGGCCTCCCCCCACCCATCCCCTCTCGCAACTAGCGAGTCGGTTATCTATGTCGTCGAACGCCCGCGGGCGCGTCCGCCATCAATCGATCATCGGAGCGATGATCTGCGCGAAGTTGTTTCGTGCTCTGTTGAGACGGCTCTTCACCGTACCGAGGTTGCAACCGGTGATCTCAGCGATCTCCTCGTACGTCTTCCCCTGCATCTCGCGCAGGACGAAAACGATGCGGTGATGCTCCGGCAGCTGCTCCACGGCTTCCTCGACCTTCGCCCGCAGATGCCGCTTCCGATACAGGTCATCCGGCTTGTACTGCGTGTCTTCCCACTCCAGCGGCCGGTGATCGGCATCCCAGTTCTTCTTGATCGTCTGGAAGAGGATCAGGGGATTCCGTGACCGATTCCGCAGCTCGTTCTTGGCCAGGTTGCTGGCGATCGTGTAAATCCAAGTCGAGAACTTCTTCGACTGGTCGAAGCGATGCAGGTGTCTGTACACCCGCACGAAAGTCTCCTGGATGAGATCCTGCCCCCGCTCCCGATCGCCGATGGTTCGGTACACGAAGTTGAGTAGCCTCTGATCGTATCGCCGGACCAGCTCACCGAACGCCCGCGAATCACCGTCCAGGGATGCCTGAACGACCTCGGAGTCGTCGAGCTCTTTGAGCTTGCGCCGATGCTCTCGCGCCTCGCCGGACCCCTTTCGGGGTTCGACCTGCTTTTCTACTCGCGCCCTGGCCACATCACCCTCCGTTTGTCCGTGTTCCCGCCTCTATGGCAGGAAAAGACCCGTCCGTCCTATATGGCTGCACGCACCGTGCCACGCTCAAATCGCCGTTTGCGGCGGCGATTCATGTCCTTCCGTCCCCTACTAAGGACGTGTAGAAGGTTCTGAATGTGACATCTACTACGTGCCGGGTCCTGCATCTATGACGAAGCGAGCCGTAAAAAGGATGGTTGTGACGCTTTTGCGGCCGAGGATCCGGTCACACGACCTCCATGGTTCCCAGCCCGAGGGCATCGAGGTCGGGCCCAATGCTCTCGGCGTCACCCACCACGATGACCTGAGCTTCGGCCGGTCGGACGTGGCGGCGCACCGCATCGGTGACTTCGTCTACCGACACCGCCCGGACGCTGTCTCGGTACCGGTGGTAGTAGTCGTCTGCGAGACCATAGACGACGATTTGGTTTACGCGCGAGGCGATCTGCCCTGCGGACTCCAGCTGGAGTCCGAAGACGCCGGCCGCGTAGTCTCGAGCGGCGCCGACCTCCTCCTCGGTGGGCCCCTCGGCCACGAGCATTTCCAACTCACTCACGATCTCACGGACCGCTGCGGCGGTGACGTCGTTACCCACCGCGGTCGACACGGTGAACGGGCCTGGCCGGGAGCGAAAACCAAACCGCGACCGAACGCCGTACGTGAAGCCGTTCCGTTCACGCAGGTTCAGGTTGAGCCGGCTGGTGAACGTCCCCCCGAAGAGGAGGTTGGCCACCGTGAGCGGGAAGTAGTCGGGCGTGGCTCTCGCAGCGCCTATGTGCCCGACCCGAATCTCCGACTGCACGGACCCCGGCCGATCCACCAGCCACACGCGCCGTTCCCGCGTGACGGGTTCGACTTCGAAGTCGTCCGGAGTCGGTACGGACCCGACCCACCCGTCGAGGTGCTCGCGAGCGAGCGCCTCGATCTCGTCCGTCGAGACGTCTCCGGCGACGATCAGGCCACCGCCCTCTGGCTTGTAGTAAGCGTCGGCATACCCACTCAGCTGCTCCCGAGTCACGGACTCGACAGACGCCTCCGTCCCACCCTGCGGTCGGGCGTACGGGACTCCTGAGGGATAGTACCGGCGCGCCGCTTCCTCCGAAGCGAGGGCCGCGGGATCCATCGCGCGCTGCTGAATGCCCGCCAGACACTGCTCGCGAGCGCGGTCAACCTCATCTTCCGGGAACGCGGGCTCGAGCACTGTTTCGGTCAGTAGACCCAGCGCTTCGGGCAGGCGATCCGCGAGGCAGGACATCGAAACGCTCGTTCCCTCCCAGCCGGTCGAGACCCCGAGCCGGGCGCCGATGCTCTCGAGCGCGTCCGCCAGCTCCGCCCCGTCGCGCCGACGAGTGCCCCCCTCGAGGGCGTCACCTGTGAGCACAGCGACGCCTGCCTGAGACTCCAAGAGACCCGCCTCACCGGCACGCATGAAGAGCGTCACGCTGACCACGGGGAGTCGCGGCAGGGTGCAGACGCGCATGTCGAGTCCGTTGGGCAGCTCGCGTCGTTCGACGTCCGGGAAGTCGAAGTTTCGAATCGTGCCGCTGGCCGGCGGCTTAGTGCGGTCCAGAGTGCTCATGCGTCCTCCGGCTCGTAGACCAGAACGGCCCGGTTGTCCGACCCGAATCGTGTGGACGCGAAGTCGCGAATCTGATCGACGGTCACCGCCCGCAAGCGGTCGAGCTCCCGGTTGAGCCGGTCGGGGTCGTCGAAATAGAGGTCGAACATCGACAGCAGGTCGGCGCGTTCGCTCGTGCGCTCCAGCGAACGAACCAAATCCGTTTCAGTCAATGCGATCGCACGTTCGACCTCGTGCTCATCGGCCTCGGCAAGGCCCTCGATCTCCTCAGCAAGGGCCGCCTCGAGCTCCTCCGCCGACGCGTCCGGATACCCCGTCGCCCAAGTCAGCAGCATCGACGCGCCCGTAAGCAGCGGGAACGCGTAGGTCACGACCCCCTTCGCCGCCCGCCGCTCGCGCACCAACCTCCGGTACAGCCGTGACGCGCGCCCCATCCCGAGCAGGCTCCCAGCGACCTCTGCGACCGCGAAGTCCTCCGCGGAGTACGGGGGAATGCGAAATGCCATGACGACCCGAGTGAGCGGGACCTCCGCTCGGACGTGTTCGCGGACGGTCTCCCCGATGAGCGGATCGACGTGTGGGTTGCCAGGAAGATCCGGAATCGGCGCTCCCGCCTCGATCCCGCCGAAGTAGCGCTCCAGCAGGTCGAGCGTCTCGCCCTTGTCGAAGTCGCCCACCACCGTCAGCACCGCGTTGTTGGGCACGTAGTAGGTCCTGAAGAACGACGCGACGTCGTCGAGTGTCGCAGCGTCGATGTCCTCCATCGAGCCGATCACCGGATGGTGGTACGGATGGTCCTTCGGGTAGACGAGAGCTTGGAGTCGCTCGTCCCAGTCGCCGTACGGTTGGTTGTCGTACCTCTGCCGCTTTTCGTTCTTCACGACGTCCCGCTGATTGTCGAGCTTCTCCTGATCCATCGCCGGAAGCATCCAGCCCATGCGGTCCGATTCGAGCCACAGGGCCAGCTCCAGATCATGGGACGGCACCGTCTCGAAGTAGTTCGTGCGATCGAACCACGTGGTGGCGTTCAGCGTCCCGCCCGCGCGTTCGATGAGCTCGAAGTGCTTGTTCTTGGGCACGTGCTCCGAGCCCTGGAACATCATGTGCTCGAAGAGATGCGCGAATCCGGTTCGGCCGGCAGGCTCGTTCCGTGAGCCGACGCCGTACCAGATATTCACCGTCACGACGGGCACGGTGCGATCCTGCGACAACACGATCTTGAGGCCATTGTCCAGACGGTGGCGTTCGACCGGAATGGTCAGTCGACTCACGAGCGGGCTCCCTCGGCGATGATGAACGACTTCACGGACGTTGGTTCAAGCGGGACCGCAGGGCCTCGGGCGCCAGGTCCTCCTTGAGGAAGGTAGCTGCAGCCTCATGGCCAGACTCGATCAACTCTTGGACGGACTCGATCAGGGCAGCGTCTCCCTCGATCGCGCGCATTCTGCTGCGCTCGAGCATCTCATAGGCCACTTCGTCATCGCCGATCGCAGCAGCGGCCAAGGACGCGATGAGCTGGGCTTCGACGTCTTCAGGAATCAGCCGGGCACCCTCCGAGAGCTCACCCGCCGCCTCCTCCAAGCGATCGCTCTCCAGGAGTACCAGCCCGAATGCAACCCGGGCCCACCCATCCTCGCGGTCGAGACCGATCGCGTCGCCGAGTGAGTCAGCGGCTCGCTCGTAGTCACCCGCCAGAGCATGTGCCACTCCAAGCTCGTAGGCGATCTGCGAGTCGTCCGGATCGAGCTCGCGAGCGGCGCGCAGCTGCTCCAGCGCCCATTCGTGGAAGCCCTCGCGCGCGAGGTACGCTCCGTAGAGCAAGCGCGCTATCGGCACGGTCGGGCCCGTGAGGGCCGCGGTCTTGAGCGCCTCCAACGCGTCAGGATCGTCGAATGCGGCGATCCCGTTTCCTGCGGTCGCCAGCACATGCGGGTCCTCAGGATGCAGCGACAGCGCTCGCTTGAAGCTCTCGTAGGCGACACCCTCGTGGCCCATCTCACGCTCGGCTACGCCCAACCAGCAATGGAGGGCCGCGGTGCCATCGAAGTCCTCTAGATGCTCCCGCAGCAGCTTTGCGACCTGAGGCCAGTCCCCCTCGTCGGCGAGCGAGAGCGCGCCCTCCAGGAGGGCGTCGACATTCATCTACTGACCACCCGCGGCCAGAGACTCGATCAGGCTACTGCCGGTCATCTGCGAGGGGGCCGGGATGCTCAACAACGCCAGCACCGTCGGGGCGACATCCGCCAACCGGCCTTGGTTCCGCAGCGCTTCCACCTCACTCGCAGGGTCGAAGATGATGAGGTCGACCGGCTCGGTGGTGTGAGCCGTGTGAACGTTGCCGGCGGCATCGAGCATCTTTTCGGCGTTCCCGTGGTCCGCGGTCACCAGCGCAATCCACTCGGCCCGCTCAGCGACCAGATCGATCAATCTCCCCAGACACGAATCGACGCACTCGACCGCGTCGATCGCCGCCGGAATCGATCCCGTGTGCCCGACCATGTCGGGGTTGGCGAAGTTCACCAACACGAAGTCGTGCGTACCGCCCGTCACTGCACTGGCCACGGACTCGGTGATGGCGCCCGCGCTCATTTCGGGTTGAAGGTCGTACGTCGCGACCTTGGGCGACGGGCTGAGGGCCCGGTCCTCGCCGTCGAACGGGATCTCCTCGCCACCGTTGAAGAAGTACGTCACGTGAGCATACTTCTCGGTCTCCGCCACCTTGAGCTGGCTCTTGCCCTTGCGGGACAACACCTCCGAGAGACACGACTCGACGTGCTGTGGAGGAAACGCCACCGCCACGGGCAGCTCAGGCGCGTACTCGGTCATCGTGACGATGCGTCCCGGCCTCGCGCCCTTGCGCGCGAACCCGTCGAAGTCGGGTCGGCTCATGGCCGCGGTGAGTTGCCTCATGCGGTCGGAACGAAAGTTCATCAGGAGGACCGCGTCGCTCTCTTGCACCCCACCCTCGGCGACCCCCCGGATACCGGTGGGCTCGACGAACTCGTCGGTCACGCCTTCCGAGTAGCTCGCGGGCAACAGATCCGGACCGTCGGCCCACCGTTCCGCTTCACCGTTCACGATCAGGTCGTACGCCCGTTCGGTGCGGTCCCACCGCTTGTCGCGATCCATCGCCCAGTACCGACCCGTAACCGAGGCGATGTCCCAGTTGGGACTCCGGTCGCACATATCGGTGATCTGGCTCAAGTAGCCGGCGCCGCCGGTCGGTGAGGTATCGCGCCCGTCCGTGAAGCAGTGCAGACGGACAGGCACGTCGGTCGGCACAATCTGAAGGAGCGCGCCGAAGTGGCGGATGTGGCTGTGTACTCCCCCATCCGATACGAGCCCGGCGACGTGCAACGTTCCTCCGGTCTCGCGCAGGTCGCTCACCAGCGCGTCCAGACCGAGGTGGTCTGCCAGGGAGCCCTCGGCGATCGACCGATCGACTCTCGCGATATCCTGGTAGACGATCCGGCCCGCCCCCAGGTTGAGGTGGCCGACCTCCGAATTTCCCATCTGACCCTCCGGGAGCCCGACATCGGCCCCCGAGCACGCGAGCCGCGTCCGCGGACAGCCTTCGTAGAGCGCACGAAAGCGAGGGACATCGGCGAGCTCGATCGCGTTCCCCGCGGTCGGTGGCTCCTCGAAGTCGGAGTGACCCCAGCCGTCCAGAATGATCAGAAGGACCTTTCTCATCACGGAATCTTAACAGGTGGCCGGCCGGTTCTTTCAGACCACGGGAGCTGGCCTCCGATGCTCGCGCAGCGTTTACTCGACGCACTGCTCCGTCTAGAATGGTGAGCCCGACAACCCTTGGCAGGTGACAGCAGACGTGCGCTACACCCCCTTCCGGATGGAGCGGTGGCAATCGACCTACGAGCACCGGGTCAAATACAACCTCTCCGAGAGCGGTGTCCATCCGCTGACCGTGGGAGAGCTGCTCGAGATCGCTGGACGGGAGGACAGCGTGAACGACGTCCGCCTGGGCTACGGGCAGTCGAACGGCTCGGATGAGCTCCGCCAACGCATCGCGGCGATGTACTCTGGCGCTTCAGACGCTTCGGTGCTGGTCACTGTCGGTGGTGCGGAGGCGAACTTCACGTGCTTCTGGCATCTCTTCGACTCCCAGAAAAGGGCCATCGCCATCCTTCCCACCTACGGGCAGATCCCAGGCCTGGTGGAGTCCTTCGAGGACCGGCTCACTCCTGTCCATCTGGTCGAGGAGGACGGGTGGCAGCCCGACCTGACGGCTCTCGAGGACGCACTCGAAGCCGGCGCGAGCTTCGTGCTCGTCACCAATCCCAACAACCCGACTGGGGCGGTCCTGTCCGATGACTCGATGTCGGCGATCGCACAGCTCACGGAACGTCACGGCGCCTGGATTCTGTCCGACGAGGTGTACGTGGGCGCCGAGAGCAGCTCGCAGGAGACCCGATCGTTCTGGGGCAGTCACGACCGGGTGCTCATCACGAACTCGATGTCCAAGGCGTACGGCCTTCCCGGTCTTCGTCTCGGGTGGATCGTAGGGCCGACCGATCTAGTGCATGAGCTCTGGGGCCGCACGGACTACACGACCATCGCGCCCGCATCGGTGTCAGACATGCTGGCCTGCATCGCGCTCGAGCCCGACACACGGGCGCGCATCATCGAAAGAACGCGCGGCATCGTACGTGCCAACCTCGGCATCCTCGAGTCCTGGATGGCCGAGCAGGACGGTCGCTTCAGCTATCGGCGGCCAGACGCCGGTGCGATCTGCTATACGCGTTACGACGCTCCGATGGGATCGACGGAATTCGCGGAGAAGCTCCGGGTGGAGAAGGACGTGCTGGTCGTTCCGGGCGACCACTTCGGCATGGACCAGTACCTGCGTCTCGGCTTCGGGAATCCGCAGGACGAGCTCGTCGAGGGCCTCGATCGCATCCGCGAGGCGTTCGACGAGGTCGTGGCCTAGGGGACCTATGCGCAAGTAGGGCGCGCCGCGCGGAGGTTCCCTAGGGGATCGTTTCGGGCTCTGGCTCGGGCGCTCCCTCCTGCTCGCGTGCGGAACCCAGGCGTTCCGCCTCGGAGGTAAGCGCCTCCGTCAGACGCTTCACGCGGCCTCGGCTTGCCGCCGAGACGAGGCCCCAGACTGCCCGGCCGGCCGCCAGCCCCGCGGCGGCTCCAACCACAACCGCCCCGGCCGCGCCGAGCGCGGTGAGCCCGAACACATCGAGGAGGGGAGCGGTCAGCATCACGCCCCATGCTGCCGGCATAATGTGGAGGATCCGCCGGAATCGAGAGGAGAACTTCTCGACGACCTGAATCTCGGTTTCGCCCCGCTTCGGCGTGACCGACACCACCGTGCTTCGCAAGCGGTCGGATCCCGTCCAGCGCACCGATCCAAGCGCCTGTGAGACCGTACCCGCCTGATCGACCTCTTCATCCACGACTCGGATCAGACCGGCGAGGGCCTCCTCGCCAAGCTCGCCATCGACCACACGGACGAGGCGGTTAGACAGGGGAAGGGCGGTCAGCACACCACCGGGCTTACCTTTTTGGTCGAGACTCGCCACCGCTTCGGTAATGGCCTGTCCGGAGATTCCTACCTCCGCTGCGATCTCCTCGAGGTCCGCGAGTGAGAGTCCGGAGCCGACCGTCGTGCCCTGCTTCTCCTCGATCTCGGACGCCTTGCGCAGCACCATCGCCACTTCGCGATCCGTGAATCTTCTGCTTCGATCAGAGTCCATTCACTCCCTTCGATCTGATTCGGGTACGGGGGTGGCACTGTGACGGCCGCCGGGCCGAGTGGACGGCGCCCCACGCCCGGTATACGCCCATCTAAGCCCGGCCCTTCGCTCGGGCGTCGCCAATGGGCGAAGCCGACGCCCACCCTCTGGCGGGCTGCAATCTGCCCGCCTACGATCGGCGACCTCCTGCCTCCCCTCATCGATGGAGAAGCGCCCGCGTGCGAATTCACCGCCTGATCGCCTTGGCCGCGATTCTGATCGCATACCCCGCATCCGCGCAGGAGACGGATGCATTCGACATGCTCATCCGCGGCGGCCGCGTTCTCGACGGGACGGGAAACCCGTGGTTCAAGGCCGACATCGGCATTCGCGACGGGCGCATCGTGGCCGTCGGACGCCTCGAGGGCGCTCGCGCGGATCGGGTCGTGGACGCTACCGGGCTCTATGTGGCCCCCGGCTTCATCGACATCCACTCGCACGCCGACGACGGCAACGCCCGGATCGGCGGCGCGACGATTCGGACGGACGAGGTCAGGCGCAAGGCGGCACCCAACGTCGTCTCCCAGGGAGTCACTACCGTCGTCGTAAATCAGGACGGACGCTCGCCGTGGCCGATCTCCGAGCAAAGGTCGCTGCTGGAGACCCAGGGCATAGGCCCGAACGTGATGATGATGGTCGGACACGGCACCGTCCGGAGGCTCGTGATGGGCGATGACGTGCGGCGCCCGTCGACGGATGACGAGGTGCAACAGATGCGAGAGCTGGTTCGGCAGGCGCTCGACGAGGGAGCAGTGGGGATGTCTGCCGGCCTCGAATACAACCCCGGCCGGTGGAGCACCACGGACGAGCTCGCCTCACTAGCCGAGGAGCTCGTCCCCTTCGACGCCGTGTACATCTCGCACGAACGCTCCGAAGGCACCGACCCCATGTGGTATTGGCCGAGCCAGGACGAGCCGGGGCCACCGACGCTCCAGGACGCCATTCTCGAGACGATCGAGATCGGTCGGAGAAGCGGCGCCCGCGTGGTCGCATCTCATATCAAGGCGAAGGGCGCACACTTCTGGGGGTCGAGCGGTTCGGCGATCCAGCTCATCCAGAGCGCGCGCGACGAAGGGGTGCGCGTCTGGGCAGACCAGTACCCTTATGCGACGAGCGGCTCGGACGGCAGCACGGTCCTGCTCCCGCGCTGGGCCCTCTCCGACCCCGAAGCGCAGCGACCGAGGGACGGTCGGCCACCAGGCACGATGTTCCGGCTGGCGATGGCCGATCCGATTAAGGAAGCGATGATCCGCCAAGACGTGACCCACGAGATCCGTCGCCGCGGAGGCGCCGACCGGGTCATGATCATGGACTACCCGGACGCCGACCTGATAGGGATGACGATTCAGGAGGTGTCCGATGCGCGCGGCACCCGCCCCGTGCAGACCGCGATCGATCTGCAGCTCGAGGGCGATCCCGAGCGAAACGGTGGGGGCCGCATGCGCGGATTTTCGATGTCCGAGATCGATGTCGAGAACTACGCGGCGCAGCCCTGGGTTGCGACCGCCTCGGACGGAGGCATCGCGCTGCCGGAAGACGGCTCGGTACATCCGCGCTACTACGGAACGTTCCCCCGAAAAATCCGGCAATATGCTCTGACCGTGGGGGCTCTTTCGGTGGAGTCTGCGATCCGCTCTCAGACCTCCCTGCCCGCCCGAATCATCGGCCTGCGAGACCGTGGAGAGGTGCGGGAGGGCTACTGGGCCGACCTCGTCGTCTTCGACCTGGAGACGATCGCGGACGAAGCTACGTTCTTCGAGCCGCACCAACACGCATCGGGTATCGAGCACGTGATCGTGAATGGTGAGTTCGTCGTCGAGGAAGGGGAGATCCTCTATGCGCTCCCGGGGAAGGTCATCCCGTCGCGGAGAGGCGGACCTCCGTCGATCTCACAGCCTGACTCTAGCTCCCCATCGACCGCACCCGGGCTCGGCGTCCGGAGGAGATAAGAATGCGCGTATCTATGAAGCTGGGACTCGTGGACGTCGGCCGCGCGCTCGTGGTGAGCGTCCTCATGCTCGGCGGCTGTGCGTCTGAGGTTGCTCCTCCCGCTGAGCCCGAACAGGAGCCCGGGGCGCGGTACCAACCGGGCACGGCCATGGGCATGTATACCCCCGAGCAGCACGCAGACTACGACGGCCGGTTTGTCGTCACAGGGACCCAGGTCTACCAGGCGGGCACGCTCAACGACGCATCACCCTGGGACCACATGGGCGACGACGCGAGCAACCTTCGCGCCGTAGACGGTTCGATCGAGTTCGATATCGATGAGCGGGCCAACACCGGAACCTTCATCGCCAACCTCGAGCTCCCGGAGGGCCACTACGTGGTGGAGCTCGATCGATTCGAGGAGTTCTCGCCATGTCAGGACGGGGGCATCGCGGCGTTCATCTACGAGCATGGAAACGCCGGGTGTGGGGACGGGAACTGGCCGAAGAGCCTGTTGTACGTCGCCGGCTGGGGATGGGGCAGCGCCACGCTCGACGGTGAGCTACTCCACGACGACTACCAGATCCACTTCATGATCACGCAGGGGATGCGCGATCGCGACACGCGCGTCGTCCGCAGCACCGATGGCATGGAGGCTGGAGCCGTGAACCCGGCTCAAATGCAGCTCGACTTCTTCATCCGCAGCCCCGAGGCGAACGAGGCCAATCACCCGACACGCGAGGTGTTCGACCACTTCTTCGCGATGGCTGTGACCTGGCGTTAGTGAGGTGACTGGGCGAGCCGGCTAGAAGAGCTGTCGCACATTCTCCACGGGACGCCCGAGCACTGCCCGATCGCCGCGTACGACGATCGGCCGTTGTAGGAGTCCGGGCTCGGCCACCAACGCGTCCAAAATCACCTCGTCGGCAACCGCGGGGTCATCGAGACCGAGTTCGCGATACGCGTTCTCCCTCGTTCTGAGGACGTCACGCGGAGCGAGCCCAGCTTTCGCGAGCACCTCGGTCAGTTCCTGTTTGGTCAAGGGCGTGACGAAGTAGTTCACGCGGTCGAAGTCCACGCCTTCCTCCTCGAGAAGCTTCACGAGCTTCCGGCACGTGCTTCAGGTCGGCTTTTCGTAGACTGTGATGGGCTGGTCGCTCAAGGTCGTACTCCGGTCACGCAGGGTGGCGTCGACGACCACGGAAGATAGAATCGGGCACATGCCAACGGACGCCCTCAACGATATCGAGCTGCTCATCCGCTCGCGCTACGGCCTCATCTACCTCGACACCCCCGAGGAGGACCGCGCGAACGGCTTACTCGCGCATGTCGCGGATCGTCTCGGCCTCCCCTTCTTCACGTGGACGCGCTCGCAAGGCCTGTCGCGGAGACCTGGGCGACATGATCTACGAGAGCCCTGACCCGGCGAAGGCGATTCAGCACGTTATCGCGGCGAAGCAGGACGCGGTATACCACTTTCGCTCGTTTGGGCACATGCTCGAGGGGAAGGATCTCCTGATCGCGCTCGTGCGCGATGCCGCGCGGAGTCTCGAGAGCCTCAGAGGCTCCCTCGTGATCACCGGAGAGGGCATCGATTTACCGAGACCGCTCAAGGAGCTCTCTGCCCACGTCACGCTTCCCGGCCCTCGGGACGGAGAGTTTCGCGATCTGCTCGCGTCGATCGTCGAGGACATCTCCAAGGCGCAACACGTCGAGGTCGCTCTCTCTCGGGAAGAGACCACGCACCTGCTGAAGCACCTCTCCGGCCTCACGCTCATGGAGGCCGAGAAGATCCTGACCAAAGCGATCATCGAGGACGGGGCTCTGACTGCGGAGGACATCGAGCACGTCATCGAGGCAAAGCGCAGAGTCGTCGAACGAGAGGGCCTGCTCGAGTATTATCCCGCCGACAAGTCGATGGCGAACATCGCGGACCTCGTCACGCTCAAAGGATGGCTGGCGAAACGGCGAGCTGTGGTGAAGGAGCCGGAGCGGGCCGAGCAGTTCGGCCTCACTTTCCCGCGAGGTATTCTCCTCCTCGGTGTCCCGGGTTGCGGGAAGAGCTTATCCGCGAAGGCGGTCGCGGCCGAGTGGGCTCTGCCACTTCTCAAGTTGGATCCGTCCAACCTCTACAACAAATTCGTCGGCGAGAGCGAGAGCAACTTCAAGCGTGCCATGCGCGCGGCGGAACGCATGTCGCCGGTTGTCCTGTGGATCGACGAGCTCGAGAAGGCTTTTGCGTCCGGTGGTGAGGACGGAGGTGTGTCCCAGCGCATCCTCGGGAGCTTCCTCTCGTGGATGCAGGAGCGGCGAGGGGACGTGTTCGTGGTCGCGACCGCGAACGACATTCAGTCGCTGCCACCCGAGTTCCTGAGGAAGGGCCGCTTCGACGAGATCTTCTTCGTGGATCTGCCGGAACGAGAGATCCGGGAGGAGATCTTCCAGATCCATCTCGACTCGCGTGGCCACGACTCCCGGGGATTCGACCTCGTCACACTCGCCGCGCAGACCGAGGGCTTCAGCGGTTCGGAGATCGAGGAGGTCGTCGTCTCGGCGCTGTACACCGCCTTTTCCAACGAGACCGCGCTCGACACCGCGGCGATCAGCAAAGAGATCGAGGCGACGAGGCCCCTGTCGGTTACGATGGCCGAGAAGATCCAGGCGATGCGCGACTGGGCGAAGGGCCGGGCCGTGAGGGCGAACTGATGGGCGAGGCAGCCCCCATGCACCGGATCGTTGCAGTGATTGAAGCGGTCGCCGGTTAGGACCCCGTTCGCTCGATCAACCCCGCATCATCCTCGGAGGCTCGATTCACCCGAGTCGAAACGGCATACGCCTCGAACGTCCCGCCCGACGCCGGCTGTAACATCCCGGTCAACTCGCCCACCGACGTCTCCCGCTCGAGCCATGTGTCACGGTCGCCCGCCTCGATCACCACCGGCATCCGATCGTGGACGTCACGGACATCCTCGTTCGCCTCGGTGGTCAGAATCGTGAATGTGTGCCTGGGCTCCTGATCCGGCCGGGACCATGAGTCCCACAGCCCCGCAAACGAAAACACGCCGCCACCCGGCGGGTGAAACCAATAGGGCACCTTCCCACTCGCTTCCTTCTTCCACTCGAAAAACCCATCGGCTGGCACGAGACACCGCCTCCTCCGGAATGCTTCCTTGAACGATGGCTTCTCGAGCACCGACTCGGAACGCGCGTTGATAAAGCCGCTTCCGGGCTCCTCCATCCATGACGGGACGAGTCCCCAGGACAGCAGTCCGATGCGCCGACCGCGCCGGTCCTGCGCGACGACCGGAGCGAGCTGGCTCGGCGCGATGTTGAATCGCTTGACCAGATCGAATTCGAGCGAGGAGACGTCGAAGGCTTCAAGCAGCTCCTCGGCGTCGGCGGCTAGAGTGTACCGGCCGCACACAGGCTTACTTCAGCTGCTCGGGCGTGGGGCCTCTCGACATGAAGCGCACCTCGTCGAAGCGGCGCCGGCGCACCACGAGTTGTTCACCCGCAGCGCGGTCGCCGCGGTAGCCCAGAAGGTGGAAGAGCTGGAGTGAGTACCAGCGAGCGACCCGCTTGTCGACGATGAGAAGGTCCTCATCGGAGGGATCGCGCCGGACCCCTGGGAGCAACGGTGCGATCCGGTCGGCGCGCATCCGCCTCAGCCAATACGAGATCCGGAGCCAAAACGGGCTGAACTCCCGCACGAGGAAGTACCCGTCGTCGCCCTGCTCCTGATACAGCGGCATGAGCAGGCGACCGTCCTCTGAGATCGTCACCTCTCCGTCCCGGTCATGTGCGACGACCTCGTCCTTCCGAACGACTTGGAAGTTCTCGTAGCCCTGGAGCATTTCGAAGTCGCACCCCGGCACCATGTCGTACTTGTGGAGCATCTCGAGGGCGCGGGGCAGTCCGTCGGCTTCATCCCGTAGCATCCGGTGGGCGGCCTCGGCCTCGGGCACATCGCCCGCCGGCAGCAGGCCGGACGCTCGAATCGCGATCCAGATCACGGCGCGTGCGCGGTCGACGGCCTGAGCCTCGTCGTGCTGTCCGGTTTCAACACCTATCGACACTAAGCCGTGTTCGCCCAGGAAGCCGAGCAAGGTGCCCGGGAGTAGCTCCTCGAGCCCCAGAACCATCGGGAACGGAATCGCCTGCGCGAAGGCCCGGTTCGGCAGCGAGTCACCGAAGGTCGAGAAGGTTCCCCCGTGTCCGGAGGTCGTATGGAGGTCGACGAAGTAGACGGGGCCCCGCGCGTCATTCGTGACCTGGTCCAGAATCGCCAGCAGCTCGGTTTGCTCGGTATCCTCGACCGCGACTCCATCCGATCCCCCGTTCCGCAGCTTCGCCAAACGAGCGCTGGTCCACGCCCGGTTGAGGTCGCGATCAACGAACCGGCGCTTCTCGGCGAGCGCCGTGCGGTTACCCGTCAGCGCGACGAACTCGCCCGAGATCCGTTCCTGGCGAGCATCCAGAGACTCGAGCACGTGCCGCAGCGCGAGAACCCCCGCGGGTTCATTGCCGTGGATGCCGCCCACGCAGATCAGAGTAGGGCCGGGATTGGGCCCCCGGACACGACCGAGGACGCGCTCGACTGGGATCTTCAGCGGCGTTTGAGGCATGCGCTAATCTACGAAGATGGCGATTTCCTCAATGGGCTTCTTCGTGATCTCGGGGACCTCGGCTCCCTCCTCCGGATAGCCGCACACGAGGATCAAGAACGCGCGCTCGTTCGGCGGGCGATCGAGCACCTCGTTCAGGAACTTCATGGGCGACGGCGTGTGTGTGAGGCTGACCAGCCCGGCGTGATGGACGGCGGCGATCAGTAGCCCGGTCGCGATGCCAACCGACTCGCTGACGTAGTAATTCTTCGCCTTCGTCCCATCCTCCATCACCTCGTATCTCTCTGCGAAGATCACGATCAGCCACGGCGCAGTTTCCAAGAACGGCTTGTGTTCGTCGGTTCCGAGATGCTCCAGCGCCTCGAGCCACTCTGGGGGTGCCTTCTCCCGATAGAATTCGCGCTCCTCTACCTCGGCGGCCTCGCGAATCTTCGATTTGATTTCGGGATCACCCACGACGACGAAGCGCCACGGCTGGCGGTTCGCACCGTTGGGAGCCGTGCCCGCAGCGAGTAGGCAGCTTTCGATGATCTTCTTGGGCACCGGTCGATCCGAAAAGTCTCGAACGGTGCGGCGCCGCTGCATCTTCGCGAGGAAGGCATCTGCCTCCTCCTGCATCTGGTCGGGTGGGATCTCGTCGTGCGTGGACAGCGGCACGAAGCGTGCGCGGGCCATGGAAACCTCGGGTCAGTCGCTAACGGATGAGCTCGCCGTACAGTTGTACGAACGAGCTGGCGGCGCCTGCCCGACGGAGCACATCTGCGGGCGGGATCCCGAGAGTTTCGGCTAGTAGCCGCACATTGACCAGGGTCACGATGTCATCCGCACTCAATCGGATGCCGTCCCACTGGCCCGGAGGGATCGAGCGGTACTGCTCGTAGACCCCTGACAGGCGACCGGCCGGCGACTCATCCGGGATCGGCACGTACAAGGCCGCCGCCCCCACACCGTACCGCTCGCCGAGCGCCGACCAACTTTGTCCGGAACGCCGCAGCGTGACCAGGGCCTCACCGGAGATCCCTGCGCGTTCGGCGACGAAGAGCACGACGGGGACCTCCTCGGGGGTGAGCCGCCAGTCGCGGAGCACAGAGATCTCGGAGGATGACACGCTGAAGAACTCCGCGACCGCTCGGAAGTAGGCGTCCTGCTGTCCCTCACGTTCTTGGGCCTCCACGTCGACGGCGCCGACGGCCAAGAAAACGAGAGCTAACAATACGAGTCGGTTCGACTGCACCTGATCCTCCAAGAAGACTGAGCTTCCCAATCTCCGTGCCTCGGGCGTTCTGGGCCAGTGTGTGCCAGATCGCCATCGGGTCGTCCTAGTAATACGGCGACCTGCTGTCACGATGGCAGCAAGCAACGCTCTGACACTGGCACGACTCTTGTACGTATAGAGCGCACAGTGTGAAGGATGGGACGGGACACGGAGCCGGGAGGCGGCCATGAGACACGACGAAAAAGACAAGAACGGACGCGACGAGGCACTTCGCACCCGAGAGCAGGTGATCCCTTCACGGGATGAAGGCTCGGAAGCGAATGACCACGTGGTCTTTGATTTCACGGGCCTTCACAGGCCCGATGTGGCAGACCTGGCGCTAATTCTGACCGCCAGGCTCCAGGCGCCGCTACACGAGAACGTCTGGGTGAGAGCGATCCACCCGAATACGGCTCGCGTCCTTGCGGAGTTGGGTCTTGATCACCTGTTCCGGAGCTATCCGGACCCGGACCAGCTACACTAGCGGTCCGCGTCCTCCATCGAGGACGAAAGCCGCGTCTCGGCGTACTAGTCGGCGCCGCCGCTTTTCGCCCGATCGAGCACAATTTGCACGCGGCGGGCCGCCGCGAGCACCGGTGACTCGCCTCGCTCCGTCGACTCCGTGAAGATCTCGTCGAGCGTGTTGCCGATCTCCGAGACCCGACGCTCGAGTTCTTCGACCCGTCGCTCACCGGCGTACACGAGTGTGAACGCCATGGCGCCGCCGGCGTTCACGACGTAGTCGGGGGCGTAGAGGATCCCACGTTCGGCGAGACGCTCGGCGTCCTCAGGAGCATCGAGTTGATTGTTCGCTGAGCCCGCGACGATAGCGCATCCCAATCGTGGTATCGTGTCGGCGTTCAGCGTGGCCCCTACGGCGCACGGCGCATACACGTCACACTTCGTGTCGTAAACGTCATCAGGATTGACGATGCCACCACCGATCTCCCCTGCCATCGTGGCCGCCTTGTCCGCGTCGGCGTCGGAGACCAGCACGGACGCGTCCGCTCCTGACAGCAGGCGAGCCAGGGGGCCGCCTACGTGGCCGACTCCCTGCACGAGAACGGTGCGATCCGCGAGGTCGTCGGTGCCGTAGCGGTGCCGGAGAGACGAGCGGATGCCCTCGAACACACCGCGCGCCGTGAAGGGCCCGGGATCCGACGGTCCGTCGTCGATGCCGTGCACACCGATAACGTACTCGGAGACGGTCGCGATCTCCCTCATGTCCGCGGGGGTCGTCCCGAGATCCTCCCCTGTCCCGTACGCGCCTTTGAGCGAGTTGAGCAGCTCTCCGAAGCGATGAAGCAGCCCTGTCTTGTCGGATGACTCGAGCGGGCCGGGAATCGCGAGCACCGTCTTCCCCCCTCCATAGGGGAAGTCCATCGCAGCCCACTTGAACGTCATCCCCTCCGCGAGACGCATCGCGTCGCGCAGACCGTCCTCGGCGCGGGGATAGACCTTCATGCGGCAGCCGCCCAGTGCCATGCCGAGCGTGTCGTCGTGAATCGCGATGAAGATCCACGTCCCTGTGGGGGCATCGAACGAAAGCACCACGCCGACGCCATCCCAGGCGCGGATCAGATCGCCGAAGCCCTGCCCGTCGAGGGACACTGAGCGGCGCTCTAGCCTACGGGCCTCGTGACGATCTCACGGTAGCTCTCCGGGTCCCACTCAGGTCGCTCGTCCCGGTTCGCGATGTCTACTCCGAGATAGAAGATCAGCTTGCTGATCCGGGCTGCCTTCTCCGCGTCGATACGATCGGGCTCGTCGTCGCGGCCGTGATAGTCGTCGTGCGTGCCGTTGAAGAAGAAGAGGACTGGCACGCCGTTGCGGGCGAAGTTGTAATGATCCGAGCGGAAGTAGAAACGCTCGTCCGGCCAGATGTCATCGATCGCCGTCATGTTGAGTTCGGGGTGATTCCCGTTGACCCGATTCAGCGTCTCGCCGAGATCCGAGTGTTCCTTCCCGATCGCTACGATCGTGTCCCCCCAGTTCCGGCCAACCATGTCCGCATTGAGGTTGGCCACATACTTGTCGATAGGCGCGGAAGGGTTGGCGGCATGCCACTCGCTTCCCCACAGGCCCTTCTCCTCCCCGCTCACCAGTAGGAAGACCATCGAGCGGCGTGGCGGCGTGGGGAGCGAGGTCATCGCTTCCGCCACCTCTACGATCGCCACGGTGCCTGAGGCATCGTCGTCGGCACCATTGAAGATCGAGTCTCCATTCGCGTCCGGGACCCCGATTCCCACGTGGTCCATATGCGCCGAAAAGACCACGTACTCGTCCTTCAGCTGTGGGTCGCTGCCCTCTAGGATCGCGACGACGTTTGGCGCGGTGATCTGCTCATCACGAAAGGCTACGGTGAGCGTCATCTCGAGGCCTTCGACCAGCTGAGCTTCGACATCGCCGGCGGTCCTCGCACGCAGGGCGGTCGCGTTCACTCCGCTCGCGCCGAGGGCACGGTCGAGCGCTTCGGCCCGGACCTGCATTACGGGTGTGGCGGAGCTCACCACACGCCTGCCCCGCCCCCCCCACCCCTTGGAGATGACCGGGCGCAGCGAACGGATGGCCCCCAGGTCCCAACGCCCCGCAGCCATGGGGGTCGAGACAAGAATCGATGCAGCTCCACCTTCACTCAACTCCACGACCATCATACGGCTCACGCCAGGCGAATCCTCGCCAAGCAAGAGCACGACGTGGTTCCCAGCGAGCGGAGCCGCGGCCGCTGCAGCCTGGAAGTTCAGCGAACCGGAAAACAACACGACCCCACCCGTCAGGTCGACGTCCCCACGACCGGTCAACTGCACCATGTCCGCCCCATATGCGAGACGCTGTCCGCCACCGCTCAGAGCGGATGCAACAGTGTCCACGACGACGGAGCGCAGCGGGTATCGCTGAATGAACCCACCATCATCGCCGCCGCCCCGGAGTCCCATCTCTTCGAACTGTGCTGCGATCCACTCGGCTGTGCGGTCCAGACCGGGGCTCGGCGTGTTGCGGCCCTGCATCGAGTCGTGCGCGATCACACCGATCCGGGACATGAAGTCCGCCTCGGTAATCGTCGCCGCGGCTTCGGTCACACCGGGCTGTTGGGCGGCGGCGAGAGTCGGCACCAAGGCCGCGACACACACGCGCAGAACGGTCTTTATGGACATGAAGCACTTCCAAAGGGATGGCGAACGACGGTGAAGTCTGAACAAGAAAGCGGTGGGGCACCAGGTACGCGCCCCACCGCTCATGTCCTGCTGAAAGCGCTTCAGCCGGTGCCGTTCAGCCGATCCAGGAGCACCCGAAGCTCCGCCTCGGAACGACGCGCCCGCAGAATCAGCCATCCCCCATCGCGCGGCACCACGAGCTCGTTGCGACCGTCCAGCTCGAGGTCCGAAGCGCCCGCGGGCTCCGCCCCTTCCGGCAAGTGCGCCAGCTCCAGTACCTCACCGTCCTCGAGGTACTGAAGCACCAGAGTGCCCCCCGAGACGACCCCCTCGCCAAGCGTCGTGAGCGAAATGACCTCGAGCCCGAGAATGACGAGCGATCGCAGTTCCTCGTCCTCACGTTCCCGAGTCCTGTCAACATCACTGCCCAGGCGCGGGGGCTGACGGTTCGCGCCGCCGACCTGGCGAGCCGACGTGAGCACGGTGGCGTTTCGTTCACGTCGATCGGCGGGGTCCCCCGCGGCATCCGCCTCTTCGGGATCCTCGGCGATCTCTGCGGCGGCAAGCGGGTCGTCGACCAGATCCAGCGCAGCCGTGACTTCCTCAGCCGTCTGTTGCTCAGACGCCGGCATGTCCGCGAACACGTCCCGGAACACGGCATCGACCTCACTCAAAACGCTCCGGCGCTGCTCGTCCGTCACGTCGAGGTCGACTACGATCGGGGCCGCCGGCCGCGGAAGAGCTTCTGCCATGATCGACGCCGGAACCGGCGCGGCGGTCGTGACCTCGCGACCACCGTCGACCCTCGCGGCGGGGAGCGCGACCTCTGCTGCAGCCACCTGCGAGGGTGCCGCAGCGGACTGGACGGGGCGAGCAGTCGCCTCGTCCTCCTCGCCGGTCATCGCCGCAATCAACTCTGCCGGCGCGTTCGCGACATCCGCCGATATCCCCTCCGCGCTGGGGAGCCTCAAAACCGCGCGCTCGATCGGGTCTACGATTCCGAGCGGCTGCACTTGTCCATCACGCAGCATCCACCCGCCACCGACCGCGAGCACGATCGAAGCCGCCCAGCCCATGCGGTACAGACGACTGGGACCGGACTTGCGGGGCGCATCGAGCGCGGCCGCCATGGCACGCAACTCTTCGAGAGGTGGCATCTCGATGAGGGGTGCGGTCCCCGCGAGGATCGCCGAAGCGTCGTCACGGATGCCGCGCTCCACGTCGAGCCGGGCCGCACATTCGATACATGCGTCGAGGTGCTGTCTGATCGCCTCCGCCTCATTCGACGGATACTCATCCAGAGCACCGTCGAGGTACGCGTGGAGGGCGCCTTTACTGATGTGCGACATCGACCGTCTCCTTGTCCCGATATGCATCCGCCAGGCGCTTGCGGGCGCGGGCGAGCGTCGTGCCCACCGCGCCGACTGCCAAGTCCATGTGGCGTGCTATTTCCGTGTAACTCTGACCGGCGTCCCATAGCAGCAGGACGTCACGATCCCGTTCGCTAATTGAGTCCAATACATCCCGCACGGTGGCCAACGCCTCGCGCTGGGCCAGCTCTCGTGCGGGGTCCGGCGCCGAACTCTGTTGAATCTCCGCCTCGCTCTTCAAGAGCGTGAGATGTCTCTTTCGGCGGATGACCGTTCTAGCCTCGTCCCGCGCCAGATTGGAAGCCACCTGAAAGAGCCAGGCCCTCGGCTTTCTCGGTTCGTGGCGCAACGCGCGTACGAACGCCTCTTGGGCCAGATCGTGCGCCCGATCCAGGTCCCAAACCTTGCGGTGTAGGAACCGCACGAGATCCGGGAACGTGCTCCGGTAGATCTCGGTCCAGTCAGCAGCCATTGATCTCTATCCCTCTCCGCGGAAGCGCTCGACTAGCTGCGCGAGCTCGTCCCGGGAAATGTGGTCGATCCCGTCTTCCCTCACCTGCACGCTCATCGAAGCCCCTCCGATCAGCACCTGATCCAGCTCTCGAATAGCCGGCGCGATCTCGGGCAGCGCCCTGAGCACGTCGAAATATGCTGCGCTGTACGCCTCGATCACGAGGATATCGATTTCTGCTTCATGTTGCGCGTCGGTCCATACGCCGTCCACGAGCGTGAAGATCCGGCCGGCCGCCGCGCGCATGTCCGCCCTCTCCGATGGGATCGCTTCGGCCAGATCGAGCTCAAAGGCCATGAGTTCGTCCACCGTGCGGGCCTCACGCCGTTGCCTGGCCGCATCCGCGGCACCCACAGCGCGTGCGCGGATCGCCCTGTTACCAACGCCCCCTGCCGTCTGTAGCGTCGGCGTGGCGGGCCTGGCCAACACCGGACCGATGCCGGAGTTGAGCGGCAGGTTCCAGGGCTGCGCCACCAATTCCGGCTCTTGGATGAGGTACGACGTGTAGCGCGTAGGGATCCCGTATCGCAGCCCGAGCGAACGGATCTCGTCGATGAGCGCGGCAGTCTCGCCCTCGGTCCATATCTGCCGCTCGAGGTGTCCGAGTTTTCGGGACGCCCACAGTCGTGGGATGTATGCGTTCGCGTCGGATGCCTGGGGAAAGATCAGCTCGGTGGAGAAGTCGAGCGCCGCACCCGAGCGGGTCCCGTCCACCGTGAGTTGCCCTTGCCCATCACCTTCGAAACGGCCGAACAGCACCAGCTCCTGACCGGCGAAGACATCAGGTATGCGGACCGGATAGATCTCGGTCACCCGGGACGGACCACCACTCAACCGAAGGTCGGTCAGCACCGGATGGCGAATCTTCGCCGCGAGAAGACCGATCACGCGCTCGACGTTCTCTCCGGGAAGCACATAGTCCGTGCTTCCGCGGCCTGCCTCCCCCAGCCGATCGAGCAGGTGGGTATCAACATCATGCCCGACGCCGAACGCGAATACCCGAGCGCGGCCGACCAGCTTCTCAGCCCGGTCGGCGAGACGCCGGGGAGAACGCTCGCCCACGGAGGGGAGACCGTCCGTTATGAAAACCACCAGAGGTAGACGCTCCTCCGGGCTCTCGAGTCGGAACGCCTCGTCCAGGGCCGAACCGATGTCGGTACCACCGTCCGCCACCAGCTTGTCGACCCACTCATGCGCCTCGGCAAGCTCCGCACCCGCGGCGTGCATCCACTCGGCACTCTGCATCCGCACGACGTTCGAGAAGGCGATGAGTCGAAAACGATCGTCTCGACTCAGCGAACCCAAGAGCTGGTGAAGAGCCTGGCGTGCCTGCACGATCTTGTCGCCGGACATTGACCCGGAAACGTCGAGAACGACCGTAACGTCCCTGGCCTCCGTCGACGCCGTCTGACGATCGGGCGAGAGCGTCAGCATGAAATAGCCGGCCTCACCGATCGGTCGGTGCGTCGCGACCGACAGGCTCAGCGCGTCGCCGGCGAGCGGCAAGAACACCGACAGGCGCCCCACGACCTCATCGTCCACGGACACCCTCATGTGATCGCGGCCTCGATCCACCTTGAGCTCGTGGGTGGGTGAGAACGGCTCGAGAAACGCCGAAGGATTCGGAACCTCGATCTCGAACGTGGTCTTCACCGGCTCGGGCAGGGCCCGTCCCTCAATCCCTTCCACTTCCGGCCCAGGAACCGTCCCCAGCGCGCCGGCATACACCAGCTGAAGTGCGTTTCCCGCCTTTTGCAGCACCTGCGTATATCGGAGCGTGACCTTGCGCTCCTCACCGGGCTGGATCGGGAACACGCGGGCCCGCAGCAGCCCATGACCCGCGAACTCAATGAGCGCAGGGTCCGCGCGCCGGCGCACGATGCTCTCATAGATCTCGCGGGCTTCGGTTGCGTTCATGATCTCACCGCGCAACTCCGTGTCGCCCTGGAAGAGCGAAAAACCCTCGAATACCGCCTCCCCAGGCAACGGGTACAGGTAGTCCCCCTCTGCGACCCTCGAACCGTCGTTGATGAACCATTCCGAGACCTCGACGATGGCGACTCTCCCATCGATCCGAATACGGACGTCACTGCGTGTCTTATCAACCGCGAAACCACCCCGCAGAACCGGCTGCTCGATCCAACCCTGCCCCTTCACGCCCGGCGCACCCACCACGAGCCCCGCCATCACTCCCAACCCGATCCACGCCAATCCCAATGCTCTCATCTCCCACCTCCATCGGTTCCGGTCCTGCACCCCCTATGACGTAAGAGCCCCGCCCCCTTGCACAGTCACAGACGTGTTGACTCATTCCGGGTCCTAGCAGGCCAAACACATTGGAGGGCGCCCTGAGGATCGTCGTACTGGGAGGCGGGAGAGTGGGAAGCGCGATCGTGCGCGACCTCGCCGCGGAGGAGGATTTCTCGGTCCTCGTGGTGGATGTCGACCCCGTAGCCGCTGAGCGCCTGACCGAGCACGGCGCCGATAGCGTCGTGGCTGACCTGTCCGATCCCGAGACCGTGCGCAAGGCCGTTGCTGACGCCGACCTCGTTGTCGGCGCGGTGCCGGGCTTCATGGGCTACGAGACAGTAAAACGAGTGCTCCGGGACGGTCACCCGGTTGTGGACATCTCGTTCTTCTCCGAGGACGCCTTCGGTCTGGACGAGGTCGCGAAGGCGGCGGGTGTACCATGCCTGGTGGACTGCGGCTTAGCCCCCGGGCTCAGCAACCTGATTCTCGGGCGGATGGAGGATCACCTCGACGACGTCGCGTCGTTCCACTGCTTGGTGGGTGGCCTTCCCGTGGAACGCTCCTGGCCCTGGGAGTACAAGGCTCCGTTCTCGCCTGGCGACGTCATCGAGCTCTACACGCGGCCCGCGCGGGTGCGGCGCAGAGGCAAGCAGATCACGCTCCCGGCGCTGTCCGAGATCGAGCTCGTGAACTTCCCGGGTCTGGGCACCCTCGAGGCCTTCAACACCGATGGGCTCCGCTCACTCCACACGACATCGAAGACGCCCGACATGGTCGAGAAGACCATGCGTTACCCGGGGCACGCGAAGAAAATGCGTCTACTCCGGGACGGCGGCTTCTTCTCGAAGAGTGACGTGTTGGTCGCATCTGGGCATGCACGACCCCGTGACGTCACCGAGGCCCTGCTCTTCTCCGCGTGGCAATTCGAGGAAGGCGAGCCCGACCTGACCGTCATGAAGGTCGTGGTCGAGGGCACCAAAGACGGGCAGGCCGTGCGGCACACATTCAACCTGCTCGACTACTACAACCCCGACACCGAGACGTCATCGATGGCGCGGACGACCGGCTACACATGCACCGGCATGGTCAGGCTCCTCGCCCGGGGGTTATGGGACGAGCCCGGGGTCGCGCCCCCCGAGATCGTGGGCCGCAACCAAACGTGCTTCGACTCCGTCCTCAAGCACCTCGAAGAGCGCGACGTGCACATCTTCCAACGCGTCGACGAGATCTAGCGCGTCGAGGTCGTTGACCCTACCGGCCTCGAGTTATCTGCCAGGCGCTGACACCCTCATGATCGGCAAGCGACCCTGCTCGATCTGTGGATCGAGGATGGCCCACGCGACGAAGCCATCGTCCGAGCGCGGCTCGAGCAGCGTGAACGCAAGCCGCCCCAGGGGCTGATCGACGGACACATACGCCGTTCCCGCCGGAAGTGTCTCGATCGTTGCGATCCACTCTCCCCAGATCGTGCGCTCGTTTCGGCCCTGGAACTCACGAGGCGCGGACGTCGTCGAGTCGATCTGGAAGCGCTCGACCGGGAGCTCGCGCTCGGTAGCGTATCGAACGACCGTGATGCCATGAGCCTCGAGCCGGTGAATCGCCTCCTCGGCCTCGGGGAGCACGTAATAGGCTTCCGGGGCAACGGCGGTCTCGCTCGGAGCGAACGACCCGTATTCAAACATCGACCTTGGGATCGAGACGTCACGGCGCAGGAGCATGATGTCGCCGCTGCTGGGATGCCGGACCTCATCGACTTCTCCCATGAGGATCGTCACCTCGGCAGGAGAACGCTGCAGGGCGGCCCGGGTCGCGAGCTCGACGCCTACTACCGGGAGTAGATCCGCGGCTTGGGTGATCTGCCGGATCTCAGCGGCATGCTGCTCGGCATAGTCGAGGATCTCCTCGACGAACCAGAGGGTTCCCCGTACTCGGTCTTCGAACGTCGCGTACGAATACGCCTCGCTCAGGATCGCGACCCGGTTTCTCAGGCCGACGTAGTTGTTGTTGAAGCGCGGCCGGTGGTCGAAAGTCCTCCACCCTGAGTTGCCGCCGCGACCTCCGGCGTTTCCGTAGTAGTAATAGTCCCAGCCGTGCTTCTCCTTGATCCGTCGCGTAATCTCGGGGAGCCATCGATCTCTGAGCAGGTCGTCGATCGACGAGGGCGTGTTGGGATGGAGAGGCGGCGAGTATGTCAGGTGATACGCGTGCCGAGTGCCGTTCGTCGTGTGGAGATCGACCGAGACATGCGGATCGTAGTCGGTCATCATGCGCACGAGAGATCGGGCTTCAGGCGAGTCCAGCTTCGTGTGGTCTCGGTTGAGATCGAGGCCCTGCGCGTTCGGGCGCTGACCCATTCCACCTACCGGTCCATGCTGCCGAGGCCGGTTGCCGAGCAACACACGTTCGTTTCCGTCCGCGTTGTAGATCGGCGCGATGAGCAGCACCAGATCGTCCGTCCAGGACGGGTAGTCACCGATCGCGAAGCGCCTCATCAACATCAAGAGCGCCTCTTTGCCGCATACCTCACCCGCGTGGATGTTGCCCTGGAGGTAGACCCGCGTCTTGCCCGTCGCGCGAACCGCGGTGGCCGAGGCGTCCGGGGCACCGATGACAAGCAGAGGCAATGCCCTGCCCTCGTTCGTGTATCCGAACGTCGTCATGTGGATGTCGTCGGAAAGGTCCGCGAGCCGCTGTGAAAGCCGCATCACATCGTCGTATGACGTCGTTTCCCGGAAGTCGGTCTGCTCCGCGCGGGTCAGCAGCTCGTCGAAAGATTGGGCGCTCAGAGGCGTGGCCGGTAGGACAAGAGCGGCCAGCAGCGCGAGGGGCATCCTGGGAACACGCAACACGGTCATAAGCGGTGCATCCGCGGTCGAGAAATCGCAGTGGGACGGGCAAGCTATGACGGCTTCGCGCCGCTGGCCACGCCCAAAACGCGCGGCTAACTTGAGTGGCCTGGCACCTAGCGAGCCGGGCCTCTTGCTCCCTCTCGCCACTCCCAACGACACTCCGTGGGCCCACCGCTACCCGTCTTCTACGACTGCAACAACTGCCCTTCGTACTGCTGCAGCTACGTGCGGATAGAGGTCACTGACGCCGACGTTCAGCGCCTGGCACGGCACGTCGGCGTCTCGACCCAGCACGCCCGGGAAGCGTACACGAAGGATGGGTGGGAAGACGGCGAGCGCATCATGCGCCACCAAAAGGACGATGCATTCGGGAGCTCGTGCCTCTTCCTCGACACGACGACCCGCCTGTGCACCGTCCACGACGGGCGCCCAGACGTGTGCCGCAATCACCCCGTCGAGAACAAGTGCGGCTACTACACGTTCCTCATGGCCGAACGCCGCGACCAGGACGACCCAGAGTTAATTGCGAGGGCGTACAACGTCGTGGGTGAATGGCCTGAGTTGGAAGCCGCCGACAGCCTTAGTGGATCGGAGGCGTAGGAGACACGGCGTCGAAGCCCGACCCACCGGCGAGCCAGACTCGCTGACCCAGGAAGGTCGCCCCCTTAAAGGGTGCCCGATCGACCGAAGGCCGACCCGGGCGGTCGCATCAAATCGAGTGCAGGAGTAGGCGGGCGAGCACCGGGACCGAAGCGTACTTGTTGTACGCCGCAGGTCCCGGCGCGGAGCCCAACGCCGTCCTGTGCCGATTTCATGCGACCGTCAGGATATCTCGAAGCCTGCCTCTTCTAGGGCATGCCTCTGAGCCTGATCCTCACTCACCACCTGGCCGTCGAACAGATGGATCGTCCGGTCGGCCATATGGGCATACCGCGGATCATGCGTCACCATACAGATCGTTGCGCCCTCGGCGTGGAGCTCGAGCATCAAATCCATCACCGCATTGCCATTCTTCGAGTCCAGGTTACCCGTGGGCTCGTCGGCGAGAAGGATGAGCGGCTTGCCCACGATCGCCCGCGCCACCGCGACGCGCTGCTGCTGACCACCACTGAGCTGGCTCGGATAGTGTCCCATCCGGTGCGCCATGCCCACGCGCTCCAGAGAAGCCTGCACGCGCTCCTTGCGCTCCGCACCCGGCATCCCGCGATACGTCAGCGGTAACTCGACGTTCTCGTACACCGTCAGGTCGCCGATCAGGTTGAACGCCTGGAAGATGAAGCCGATCGCCTGGTTGCGGATCTTCGCCCGCTGGCTCGCCGTGAGGTCCTCCACAGGGGTGTTGTCGAGTCTATACTGCCCGCCAGTTGGGCTGTCCAGCAGCCCCAGAATCGACAGCAGCGTCGTCTTGCCACAACCCGATGGGCCCGCGATGGACACGAACTCGCCCGTCGCGATCTCCAGGCTGACGTTCGACAGCGCGTGCGTCTCCACTTCCTCCGTGTAGAACACCTTGCTCAGCGTGTCCAAGTAGATCAGCGGATGCTCTGACATACTCCTCTCCCGTCCCAAGCCTCGAAAGCAGCGCCGTTGCACACGGTAGCGGCTGTCAGGCGTCTCATGTATGACGTGCAGTAAGAGTATAGACGGACTTCATTGGACTTTAGTTGCAGCATCGTCGAGGACGCGCCAGACCCTACCGAATGCGGGGCGGCCGGTCGGCGGTGCGCACCACGAATCGTAGGCCTGACCAATCACCGTCGATGGCGCAGATCTTGTTGTCCACGAGGCCCGTGGACAGTCCATACGCCCTCACGTCCGACTCCCTCAATGCCGTCGCGAGAGGTGACGACTGCTTGGGCCAACCGATCCACAACCCACCATACGGGTCCAGCAGTGCATGACCCCGATCGAAGCGCCGCTCTAACTCGGATGCATATCCCACGAACGAGACGATCACGTCGAACGGTCCCTTTCCTCGTGGGCCGGCCTTGAGGATCACCCCAGCGGGAAGCGGATCGAGTAGGGCCGCGAAGTGCTCTGGGGCGCCGAGCGTCGCGACCACATGCCCCTCCTTGATACCGAGCTTCTTAGGTAGCGGAGTCCCCGAATAACCCGCGGAGGTCACGCTCCGCCGCCGGCTGATGCCACGTGACTCTCGAGCGCGTCCAGGTAGGCGATCAGCGTCGCATCGTGACCGATGATGAACTTGGAGACGAGGCGGAAGACGACGTTGTAGACCTCGCCGTTCTCGGTGATGGTCAGCTCCGTCGCAGTACCCGACACTACGAGGTCGTAGGTCCAGCTCCCTCCGAAGGGAATCCCCTCGTCCGCGATGCGCGTGACCATTCTGCTCGGCGGAGAGAACGCGTCAGTCTCGAACGTGAGCGTGCCGCCGGGTCCGACCTCCCGCCACACGGCCAGGCCACCGCGGTCCGGTAGCCGGTCCACACGATCGACGTCGGGGCGCCAGGCGGCCATGCCATCCGGATCCGCGATTATGGCCCACACCTGCTCTTGAGAAGCGTCTATGGTGCGGGTCACCGAAGTCACGTGAGCCACGGGGGA